>WBZP01000203.1_pt1 | contig 83897 bp, 64 predicted proteins | sample 5204301 | NCBI WGS metagenome assembly WBZP01 (sample SAMN12412401, study PRJNA552823) | activated sludge metagenome | isolation source: activated sludge from nitrification reactor of wastewater treatment plant... | place: USA: Pennsylvania | collected 2017 | reverse complement strand
GGCAAGGTGAGCGACCTGCACGACTTCGCGAAAGACAAGGACACGAAGGGCAACATCGGCATGGGCCACACCCGTTGGGCTACGCACGGCGAACCGAACGACCGAAACGCGCATCCGCACTATTCGCAAAAGGGCCGCTTCGCGATCATCCACAACGGAATCATCGAGAACTACGCTTCGATCAAAGCGGAATTGAGTAAGCGCGGACATGAATTCCGCAGCGATACCGACACCGAAGTGCTGGTGCACCTGATCGAAGACATCTTTGAAAACGCGCAGGTATCCCTCGACGAAGCCGTACGCATGGCGCTGGGCGAAGTGATCGGCGCGTACGCGATCGTGGTACTTTCCAAGGACCATCCGGACCAGCTCATCTGCGCCCGCAAAGGCAGTCCGATCGTCATCGGCGTGGGTAAAGAGAAAGGCGAATTCTTCGTCGCTTCCGACGCCACGCCGATCATCGAATACACCAACAACGTCATCTACCTGAACGACGGCGAACTCGGCTTTGTCAACAAAGGTCAGCTGACCGTCAAGACGATCGAGAACCAGGTGAAGACGCCGTATATCCACGAACTCGAACTCAAACTCGAGCAGTTGGAAAAAGGCGGCTACGATCACTTCATGCTGAAGGAGATCTACGAACAGCCTCGTTCCATCTGGGACAGCATGCGCGGACGCATCGACGCCCAGAAGGGTTTCCTCCGCATGGGCGGCATCTCCGAGTACGAAAAGAAGTTCGCGAATGCGAAACGCATTCTGATCATCGGCTGCGGAACCTCCTGGCATGCCGGACTGGTTGCCGAGTACCTCTTCGAAGAACTCGCCCGCATTCCGGTGGAAGTCGAATACGCTTCGGAGTTCCGTTACCGGAACCCGATCATCTATGAAGACGATATTGTAATCCCGATCTCGCAATCGGGTGAAACCGCCGATACCCTGGCCGCCATCGAACTGGCCAAGGCGAAAGGCGCGTTGATCTTCGGTGTTTGCAACGTGGTCGGCTCTTCGATCCCGCGTGCTACGCATGCCGGCGCCTATACGCACGCCGGTCCGGAGATCGGCGTAGCTTCCACCAAAGCCTTCACCGCGCAGGTGGCCGTCCTCACCCTGATGGCCTTGCAGATCGCCCGCACACGCGGCACTGTGAACGACTCCCGCTTCCATCAGTTGCTGAACGAACTGGAAGCGCTTCCCGCAAAAGTCGAGAAGGCGCTCAAGACCAACGAACAGATCATCGACCTCGCTTCCAAGTTCAAGGATGCCCGCAACTTCCTGTACCTCGGACGTGGCTATGGTTTCCCCGTGGCCCTCGAAGGCGCTTTGAAGCTGAAGGAGATCTCCTACATCCACGCGGAAGGATATCCCGCCGCGGAAATGAAGCACGGACCGATCGCCCTCATCGACGAAGAGATGCCGGTGGTCGTGATCGCCAACAAGAACGATACGTACGAAAAGGTGGTCAGCAACATCCAGGAAGTGAAAGCCCGGAAAGGGAAGATCCTCGCGGTGGTGACCGAAGGCGACAAGAACGTCAAGGAACTTGCCGACTATGTGATCGAGATCCCGGAAACGGACGACGTACTGGTACCGATCGTTTCGGTGATTCCGCTGCAACTGCTCTCCTACCACATCGCCGTCATGCGCGGCTGCAATGTGGATCAGCCGCGGAACCTGGCCAAGTCGGTGACGGTTGAATAACCTCCTCCTGACCGTTCCCTGCCAGTTCGGGAATCCTCGTACCTTTCCTTACGGATGAACAAGCGCAATAAGCACGCGCCTGGCCAAAAGGCTGCGCCGGTCAAATCAAACACTTCCAGTGCAAATTGGATCATTCGGTTGGCGCTCAGCCTGATGGTCCTACTGTTGTACGGCTACACGTTGACGTTTGATTATGCGCTGGACGACGAAGCCCTCATTCTCAAAAACGAAGCAGTCCAAAAGGGAGTTGGCGGAATCGCCGACATTTTCATCAAGGGTAAAGATTACGAGAACAGCTTGCAGCCTTTCCGTCCTGTCACCTCCGTCTGCTTCGCGATCCAACGCAGTTTAGCCGGACGTTCCGCGACCTTCGGTCATTTCATCAGTCTGTTATTGTATGCGATCAACCTGCAACTGCTTTTGACCCTCTTGCAGCGGTTGTTCCGTCAGTTTCACCCCCTGTTCCCGGCCTTGATCGTTGCCCTGTTCGCAGCCCATCCGATCCATAGCGAGGTAGTGGCGAACATTAAAAGCCAGGACGAGTTGCTGGCTGCTACTTTCGGCCTCCTTGCCTGGCTGAAATTCCTGCCGAAGCAGGAAAGTGTCAGCATCGGGAGAAGTGATGTGATTTTGGGAAGCCTGTTTTTTTCCCTGGCCCTGCTCTCGAAGGAAAGTGCCATCGCCTTTGTCCTCATCATACCGATCTCCCGCATACTGGTTTTGCGACAACCGGTTGGGGTGGCTTCCTTGCAAGCCGTTCCATTGCTGGTCCTTGGATTGGCTTTCGTGTGGATACGAAGCCTGTACGTACCTTTTACGATTGATGCATCTGCGGATCCGCTATTGGCCAACGTCCTCAACGGCGCAAAAAACATTGGGGAAACAAGCGCCACCAAAATGGTCATCCTCCTGCAGTTCCTCCGGGCCGTATTCCTGCCCTGGCCGATGTCGTGGGATTATTCGTTCAACGAAATCCCGGTCAGCACCTGGAGCCAGGTGACGCCATGGCTGGGTTTATTGCTGTACGCGTTGCTGGCAGTCGTTGTCCTTTTCCGCTTTCTCCAATGGCCGATTGTAAGCTTCTGCATCCTGTTCTTTTTCATTTCGACTTCGCCAACCAACAACCTTTTCTTCACCACCGGCTCGACCTTCGCAGAACGATTCCTGTATGTACCGTCGATCGCCTTTTGCATCGTCTTGGTATTCCTGATCGCAAAAGCACTAAAGACCGATCTCCGCAATTTCCCTGTACACGTCAGACGACCACTCTTTCTGGCCATCGGCACGCTGCTGCTGGCAGGTTCGGTTCTGAGCGTAGTGCGTGCTGCCGACTGGAGGAATAATAAGACACTGTTCAGCGCGGACGTCCGACATGCACCGAATAGCACCCGTACGCACTATAGCCTGGCTTCGGAACTGATGAAAGAAGCGCAGCGAACCGCTGACAACCGGAAGCGAATCGAGCTGCTGAACGAATCGGCCGCCTCGTTCGATCGCAGCATAGCGATCCATCCTGGAAATTTCCAGGCCTGGTACAACTACGGTCTGAATCGCGCGCTTGCTGGCGATACAGTCAAAGCCATCAACTTTTACAGACAAACAATCAAACTCAGCCCCACTTACCTGGTGGCGATGAATAATCTCGCGGTTATCTATGATGCCCTGGGGGCTACTGATTCCGCCTCGGCGTGGTATAGACAGATCCTTGCATTGGACTCCGGTAATGCGATCGCCGTCTCGAATCTCTCCAACACTTTTTTCAACCAAGGATTGAGACTCAACGCGGTTGGCAAACGCGAAGAAGCGATTTCCGCCTACCGTAAAAGCGCCTTCACCGATCCCTCCAATTCTCTTCCACTGAACAACCTAGCATCCCTGTTTGCTTCGGATGCACAGTATGACAGCGCATTAGTTTATCTGAAAAAGGCATACAGCATCAAGCCGGGCGAGATGATGGTGATCGAAAACATCGCTGCCGTCAGCTACCTGGACGGTAACTACCCACAGGCGCTGGAATTTGCGGGCAAGGCGTTGGCCATCAATCCGAATGCACGAAGGAGCCTCGGCGTGCTGGCCGACACGTATCAGGCCATGGGCAATCCTGCAGAAGCGATGAAGTATCGCCAGCGATTGCAACAGGTGCGCTGATCGGAGTGGGCAGAACCGCCGAATTTTCGCGATAGAATTTCCAGCTGTCAACAACCCTTCGGAGTTGTTCAAATTTTTCACTTTCCCTACCGTTTCCGGATCGTTACTTTTAAGCACTTAACCTGAAACGGAAAACGAACCGATGAAACTTCACCATTCATTCTGCCTGGCGATCGCCTGCTGCGTGGCGACCGCCAGCTCTGCACTCAACCCTTCGAAAGAATACAAAGTGAAGCCCGAGAAGTACGGGATGAACTACAAGGAAGAGAAAGTACCGACGAAAGACGGCGCCACGCTGAATGCCTGGTTCTTCGAAACCGCCAAGAAGACGACCAACTGGATGGTCATCAGCGGAAGCGGTGACGGCAACATGGCCGACGACATCGAACTGGCGGGGCAGTTTCTCTCGGCCGGTTGGAACGTTGCCTTGTACGACTATCGCGGCTACGGTGCCAGCAGCGATTTCGTCATTGACCCGGATACGTACATCTATCCGCAGTTCATCAACGACCTGAACGCCATGCTCGACTATTTGCGGAAGTCGCGTGCCATCACCAAGTTCGACCTCTTCGGCAAGAATATCGGTGCCGGACTTTCACTCGGCGTTGGCAGCAACCGTACCGAGACGCGAAAGATCATCGCCGATGGTCCCTGGACCGGTCTGGAGCCTATGAAAAAGAAAATCAAGGATAAGAAGGGTAAAGAGGTGATCATTCCGTTCGGCTACGACAAGACCTATGAGCCCATGTACGCCTGCGATAAATCTCGCCCGAACATCAAAGGCGTTCTGGTCATTGTCACGCCACAGGACGATCTGATCAAACCCGAAGACACCAAAACGCTCCGTTGCGCCACCCAAACCTACATTGTCGCCAACAGTCCTTCCAATGCGGAGAACTTCAGTACGGATAAGAATGTTTATTTTGAGAAGGTGAGTAAGTTTTTGAATCAGTGAGTTAGTGAATAGTGAATAGTGAACAGTGAATAGTGAACAGTGAACAGTGAACAGTAAATAGTGAATTTTACCTGCCTGCCGTAGCTTTAGCGAAGGCGGGGGTGATAATAAAAAAGGTTGTTCTTGTGGAACAACCTTTTTTTATGGCTTGGAAGCCAAGCCGGTTAATGGTTTCGGTTTACTGCTTTTCGAATTCTTCTGCTTTCAATTTCCTTTGCTGAGTCCCCATTCGCGTAGTTCGTCATCGTCTTCTACCGCCACGACTTGTTTGATCTCGGGCACCATGCGGAGGATGGTTTGTTCGATTCCCGCTTTCAGCGTCATGGCGCTCATGGAACACGAGCTGCAGGCGCCGAGGAAGCGCAGACGCACGACATGGTCGGGGGTGACCTCAACCAGGGACACATCACCGTTATCGGCTTCCAGGTAGGGCCGTAACTGCGCGAGGGCTTCTTCTACGCGACGGTGGAGATCACTCATGGTCGGTTGGTTGTCGTATCAGTAAGCGGTGGCTGCGACCGGTTTGGTAGGAGCAAGTTCCGCATTGCGGATCGCCACCTGGCGGATAACCTGGTCGGCGACTTCGGCAAAGGCGGTTGCGACCGGTCCTTCGTCGTCGAGTGCTACCGGGATGCCCGTATCACCGCCTTCGCGAATGGACTGCACCAACGGGATCTCGCCGAGGAACGGGACCTTCAGTTCTTCGGCCAACTTTCTGCAGCCTTCTTTTCCGAAGATGTAGTACTTGTTTTGCGGCAACTCCGCCGGCGTGAAATATGCCATGTTCTCGATCAACCCGAGCACCGGAACATTGATCGTATCGAGGCGGAACATTCCGATACCTTTGCGGGCATCCGCCAGGGCAACGTGTTGCGGCGTACTGACGATGACCGAGCCGGTCACCGGTACTGCAGACACGAGTGTGAGGTGGATATCGCCGGTTCCGGGAGGAAGGTCGATCAGGAGGTAATCCAACTCGCCCCATTCCGCGTCGCTGAACAATTGCTTCAGCGCTTTGGAGGCCATCGGACCACGCCACGGAATCGGTTGGTTCGGATCGACCATCAGTCCGATCGAAAGCATCTTGACGCCGTATTTGTCGACCGGGATCATGAATTGCTTTCCGTCGCGCTCGTTCACGTAAAGCTGCTCGTTCTCCACCCCGAACATGATGTGCTGGGAAGGACCGTAGATATCGGCATCGATCAAACCGACCCGCGCACCCTTCTTCGCCAGGGCGACGGCGAGATTGGCAGCTACGGTCGATTTACCGACGCCGCCTTTACCGGAAGCAACGGCTATGATATTGCGGACATTGGGTAACTGCGTATCGGAGGTGCTGCGACCGCTTGTGGTGCGAGCCGTCATGTTCACGGTGACCTTGGCTTCCGCATCGACGAAATGGACGATCGCGTTAACGCAGGCAGTTTGTATCAGGGCTTTGAGCGGGCAGGCAGGCGTAGTGAGAACAACCGTGAAGGAGACATTCTTTCCGTCTACCACGATATCCTCGACCATATTCAGGGTAATCAGGTCTTTTTTCAGGTCCGGCTCGATCACATTCCGCAGCGCGTCTACGACCTGTTCTTGGGTAATTGGCATAGGGCAAAGATACCTATTCGGGTTTGGAGTTTCGGTTTTTGGGGGGATTGGAGTTCCGAGTTTCGGGTTTCGAGTTCCGGGTTTGAAGATTATAATTATTTTATTTTCAACCGTTTATGCCATTTCAGTATGAGAAGGGGAAATGACCTGAGACTCGGAACCTGGAACAATCATCTCTTCAGAGGGAAAGTTCGAATGCCGGATCCCAAAACCGTTTTTTGAAATCGACGACTTGGTCCTTTTTAACCTTAACACCTTCTTTTTCCAAAAGTTCCTGCATGCGGGTCGGGCTGCCAAAATGGTGTTTACCGGTAAGCAATCCGGTCCGGTTCACTACCCGGTGGGCCGGCACCTTCGGCTTAACCGTATGAGCGGCATTCATGGCCCATCCGACCATGCGGGAAGACCGGGCGGTGCCGAGGTATTTAGCGATCGCGCCGTAGGAGGTCACACGACCTCTTGGTATCAGTCGGACGACAGCATAGACCTGATCGAAGAACGATTCGAGGGTGTTGGTACGGTCACTCATCCGATCTCGAATTGCAGATAACAGATAGGCAGGCCGGCAGCGAGCCAGCGGGATTCATAGGTCGTCCGAATGGATAACACCGGGTCCACGAAGTCAGACTGATACAGATCGTGCGTCTGCCTCAGCACCTTGAGGCCTTGTGATGCTACCAGTTCCGAAGTGTAATCGTATAAGGGGCGGCTGTCGGTTTTCAAATTGACAATACCGTGCTTCGGCATGAACATTCGGTAGTAATCCAAAAAGCGCGGGCCTGTCAGCCGTTTGCGTTCTCCTCCGCTGGTCAGTTGCGGATCCGGGAACGTCACCCAGATGGTATCAACCCGATCATCCGGCGCGAAGAACCACCGGATATTGCCGATCATGATCCGCAGGAAGGCGGCATTTCGCTGTCCACCTTCCAAGGTTGTCTTAGCGCCTCTCCAAAGTCTTGCGCCTTTCCAGTCGATGCCGACGAAATTCCGTTCAGGATGCAGCGCGGACAAGCCGACGGTGTATTCTCCGCGTCCGCAACCCAGTTCCAACGTAAGGGGATTTTGATTCCCGAACACCTGCTCACCCCAGTGTCCTTTCATCGGATGATCCACCGGAGGGAAGACCATCTGGGGTTGAAAGAGATTTGAAAAAGTCTCGTTCTCGGCGAAGCGGCGCAGTTTATTCTTTCCCATCGCGCCACGAAAGTACATAAAAGGGGTTGGTGCAGAATTGGTTTCGGAGTGTTACTATTGGAGGATGCAAACCCGCAGTATCCTGGTCGCCCCGCTTGATTGGGGATTGGGTCACGCAAGCCGGTGCGTCCCCCTGATCAGGAGGTTTCTCCGCGAGGGGCACACGGTTACCTTGGCTGGAACGGGAGCATCCGGAGATTTGCTGCGCATCCAATTTCCAGAGCTTCGCTTTCTGGAACTCCCGGGGTATTCGATCCGCTACCCTTCCCATTCCGGCCTGGTCCCGTACCTCGGCTTTCAGATTCCGGGATTACTGCGGAGTATCCGGAATGAACACGAATGGCTAGAGCAGTTACTGAAGCAAGAATCATTTGACCAGATCATCTCCGACAACCGTTACGGTTTGTGGCATCCCGACGTGCCGTCGGTTATGCTTACGCATCAACTGAACCTGCAAATTCCCCGGGTCATGCAGTGGGCAAAGGGACTGATTCAACGCAGACTTCACAACTGGTTGAACCGCTTCGGGGAGATCTGGGTCCCGGACCATCCAGGCAACGAGAATCTCAGTGGTGCACTTTCACATCCGGCTCCCGAGAACCTCCGGGTCAGGTACATCGGTCCGCTATCCCGATTCAGCACATTTCCTGAGCGGGAAGCCGGGGAAAGGACCTGGGATGTTGTGGCCGTTCTCAGCGGGCCCGAACCTCAACGCAGTATCCTGGAATCCCTGCTGGTGGCCCGATACCGGAATTCAACAGTTAAGATGCGCATCCTTACGGGTCAGCCGCTCGTTGATCGTTCACGTGACAACAACAAAAACATCGAATTCATCGGACATTTAACCGACGAAGCATTCGCCGGCACCTTAGTGCGGGCCAAGAGGATCTACTGCAGATCGGGATATTCGAGCCTGATGGACCTGGATGCCTTAGGATTGAAGGCGGTGTTGATCCCGACGCCGGGTCAAACCGAACAGGAATACCTGGCAGAACATTTTCGAATGAAAGGATGGGAGGTCGTCTTGCAGTCGGAACTCTCAAAGTAGCGCGTGCGATTCGCTACTGCGTACGGAGTACGATGGCATCCGTGGTGATGATATTGCTGCGATTCAGGGCCCGGTCCCAGATGTACACCTCGTATTTCAAGGTGTCGTTGTTCAGGGCCGGTGGCAACGTCAGGGTTCTTTGAATATCTCCGCGAAGCGCTTTGCTGCTTCCTTCCGGCGTCATATAAGGCAGTCGGGCGCTGACGTTGATCGGATCAGCCTGCCACACGCCGGATTCCAGGATGTAGGTCTTTACGACATAGTTATTGTAATACTGGCTGTTCACGTCGTCGAACTTCGGGTCGTTCCGGCTATCGCCGACCGGATAATAACCGATATCCCCATCGCCGTCCGTGAAAGAGATCGTCACGACCACGGCCGAATCGAAGCCGGTCGTGGCGGGAGCCCGGAAGATGCTTTTGTACTCGATCGCGGGAACGAGCGAGTACGTCTCCTGCTTTTTACAGGCGGCCAGGGTTCCAAGACCCAGGAAAAACAGCAGTACCGAAAGGCGATTCAACGTCATTGGAAAGGAACGGTTAAATTTACGAAAGATTCTGCTTACCCATTCGCTACTATGGCATTGATCCTCCCCCTCAACGGCAAGCGACCTGTTGCCGGAAACAATTGTTTTTTCGCTCCCAATGCGACGATCGTCGGCGACGTGGTGATGGGTGACCACTGCAGCGTCTGGTTTAACGCGGTGATCCGTGGGGATGTCCACTTCATCCGGATCGGCGACCGGGTCAATATCCAAGACGGGGCGATCATCCATTGCACCTATCGGAAAGCGGCAACCACTATCGGGAACGACGTCAACATCGGGCACAGCGCGATCGTTCACGGTTGCACGTTGAAGAATAACGTGTTGATCGGCATGGGCGCGATCGTGATGGACCATGCGGTGGTGGAACCGTTCAGCATAGTGGCGGCGGGTTCTGTGGTGACGGAAAACACCGTCGTAGAATCCGGATTCATCTACGCGGGGTCTCCGGCTAAGAAACTCAAGCCGATCAGCGAAGAACAGCGCAAGTTGCTGGAAGAATTATCGGGTCGTTACGTGATGTATGCGGGCTGGTATGGGGAAACGCAGGAAGGGTAGGAGTTCAGGGTTTCGGGTTTCGGGTTTCGGGTTTCGGGTTTCCCGCCTACACCAATCTTCAGCAGGTAAAATTCACTATTCACCGTTTACTGTTCACTGTTTACTGTTCACTGTTCACTCTTCACTAACTCCCATCCGAACCCTTACCTTCGCACCACCTATGGCTAAGAAACGAGCAAGCGGCCTGACGAACCGGCCCATTGGCGTATTTGATTCCGGCATTGGCGGGTTGACGGTGGCGAATGCAATCCAGAAAGTACTGCCGAACGAATCCCTGGTTTACTTCGGCGACACGGCACATTTGCCTTATGGCGACAAATCGCCGGATTCGATCAAGTACTATGCGATCCGTATCAGCCAGTTCCTGCTGAAGCAGCAGTGCAAGATGATCGTCATCGCCTGCAACACGGCCAGCGCAATGGCTTACGAGACGGTGAAGGATTTCGTTGGTGACGCTGTTCCGGTGGTGGATGTGATCAACCCCGTGGTGGAGCATGTGACCGCACTGTCGGCTACGAAAAAGATCGGCGTGATCGGCACCAAGGGTACGATCAAGAGCGACATCTACGCTAAAAAGATCCATGCCAGGAACAAGAAACTCGATGTTGCGTCGCTGGCCACTCCCCTGCTTGCGCCGATGATCGAAGAGGGTTTTTTCAACAACAAGATATCACGCACGGTGATCGGCTCCTACCTCGACAGCCGCAAGCTGGCGAAGATCGACTCACTGATCCTGGCCTGTACCCACTATCCGTTGATCAAGCCGGAGGTGGAGGACTATTACAAGGGGAAAGTCCGCATCGTGGATTCGGCCGGCGTGGTGGCGGACCGGGTGAAGGCGGTCTTGAGCGAAAAAGGACTGCTTGCGCCAAAGCACAAGCCCGTTCATCATTTCTACGTTTCCGATTTCACCAAGTCGTTCGAAGAGAGCACCCGGTACTTCTTCCGCAACAAGATCCATCTGGAGAAGAAGGACATCTGGATGTGAAAGGCCAATCTTCAGGCAGCGAGACGGCTGATGGTCCAATAGACTGCAATGCAGCCGATCACGACCGAAGCCGGATACACGATCCTGTCCCGGTACCAGGGTTTCCGGGCGAATGTCCGACCCACCAGCACCCAGGCCAGGCCGATCACGGTCAACTGCCCCAGCTCTACGCCTACGTTGAAAGAAATCAGCGCAGTCGGCAATTGCTGTTCCGGAATACCCGCTTCCTTCAGGGCGGAAGCGAAACCCATTCCATGGACCAATCCAAACAAGAACACCACGGTCAACTTGAGGACTGCCGGGGTTTTCAGATAGATGTTCTCCAAAGCAGCGATCAGGATGGAGAACGCGATGAGGGGCTCGACGACCGAAGGTGCGGCGACAATCATCCCGAAAGCGACCAGGGCCAGCGTCAGGCTGTGTGCCACGGTGAAGGCGGTGCAGCGCAGCAGGATCGGTCCGGGCTTTGTTGCCGAAAAGAAGATGCAGAGCACGAACAGCACATGATCATAGCCCCACGGAAAAACGTGCAGGAACCCCATGCGCAGGAAGCCGATCCAACCCGTTTCGATCATGCTACCGGTTAGTATTTTATGATTCGTTCAGGAGCAAACCCTTCCTGCTCCGGATAAAGCACATAACAGCCGGCTGGCCAATCGCCCACCGAGAACCGGCCCGGCCCCGTCCATTCCGCAACCTCTTGACCGAGGCCATTGACCACACGGATTCGTGTAACGCCTGACACACCGGTAATGGTAAGGATATCGCCTGCCGGATTCGGGTAGGCAGACCATGCCCGCTGCTGCACCGGAGTCGTAATTGCGGCAGGAAAACTTCCATCGCCGCGTACGCAAACCAACAGCAAGCGGGAAGATTTATCGGCGTACGTCGTGATGCCGAAGCGCGTATCGAAGTACCAGGCTTTCAGCGGCTGGTTGGGCAGCGTGGTGGACGACCAGAATTTGCCGCTGGTCAGGCCGGGAAATACCGATAAGTCCAGGGATGGATTCGCCCGGTCGTAGGCCGCAATACTCTGAAGCTCGCGCATGTTCGGCATACGCCAGTCATCCGCTCCGGCAAACTGCAGCGTGTCGGTGTACTGCAACGCGCTTTCCCACGATAACGAATCGGTGTACGCAGACTGCATCCAGACCAGGGAAGTCAACTGGTCCGTAACGGTTCCGTCACCGTTGACGGTGTAACGAGCCGGAAGGACCTGGGGCGTTGTCCTGTCGCGCACTACCCGCGTATGAAAGCGCTTGGTGCCCCCCGCGCTGATGGTTTCCGTGACCGGATGATTACCAATGCCTCCTCCGGCGTTCGTCACCCAAACCTTCCCTGTGTCATTGAATTGTATAAGATCCGTCCACCAGTACTCAGCCGGCGTACGAGTAAAATAAAGCGTATCCAAAGCGGGATTCGCTCTTCCCAGGTTGAGGATACTGAACGCCTCCAGCGGAGCAGGGAGACGCCAGTCGGAATAACCTCCCAAGACCAGGGTATCGGCATAAGCGCGGGCGCTTAGGAAAGTCATTTCGCCGCCGTCTGTCTTTTGCCATTGCAAACCGGTAACGGTATCCGTGACCGTCCCGTCCAGATTATCCACGAATCCCGGAGGATGAATGAAAAAATCGTTGTCCTCCCCGGGAACCGCGGTATACCCGGTCTGCTGACCGGTATCCGGCAAGCGATCGATCGTCCGGAGGACTGATTGAGCGGAAGCCCGATGCGTCAGGAAGTGCAAACAGGCGACGAAGAGCAGGAGACGATGCATCATTCGACAACAAAACGTGAAGTTGCGGTGCGATTAGCCGCGACCACCTGGACCATATAGATACCCGGAGTCAGATGATCGAGATCCATAGAAGCCGGAAGTCCTTCACGATCCACAATGCAGCGACCGTAACCATCCAGAATACGGAAGCGTGTAGAACCGGAACCTGCGGTGAAATTCAACAAGCGGACGGTCGTACTGGCATGTGCGGGATTCGGGTAGACGAGGATCTTCCCCATCCCTTCGGGCTCGGATTGCAAACCGGTTGCAGACGGAACCGTATGTCGTACCACCACTTCGTTGTCGAGGACCAGGTTGCTGCTCCAGATGAAAACTGCGTCGTGTGTCGGATCATCGAAGACATCCGGGAAGTTCTCATAGGCCGGTTTACCGGCCACGCCGACCGTCGCATTCGAATAGATCGATGCCGCCGGCCAATCCGAATCGTCGAAGGAAGGATCGAAACATGCGGAAGGCCGCTCCCAGTGCAAGGCATAGTCAGAATTGCCGTTATTGGAATCCTGGATCGGGCAGGCATCGCTGAGACGCAAGGAGCCGGATTCCGAAGGACAGGCCAGATCGAGGATCGGAGCCGTATAGAACGTCTGCGCTTTCCAGTCCGGGCCGGTCAGATCGACCGCAGCGTCGGACGCATCCCGAAAGAACGCAACCAGACCACCGTCTCCGGCATGATGCGTGAAACCATTGTTGGCCTCCGTTCCCATCCCGGGGTGCTCCTCCCAATCGACCAGCAGCATGGCGATGGTAAAAGGCCGGTTGACCCTGAAGCGGACGATGGAGGAGTTGAAAGGCGTGTAAGGGACTTTGTCTTTGCCCACCGGCACGCCGTTCACGTAGAGCTCGAAATAGTTGTCGGCAAACAGGAAGCCGGTGATCAGCTCGCCACCCGGATCGATTTCCACCACATCGGAACCGTTCAATGCGGCCAACGCAATGGATGTTTGAGCATAGGTTGCGCCGTTGCAGGAGTTGTAAAGATCGGAAGCGAACGGGAAAGCCGTGTCGTTGAAACGAACCGCCGCCGGAACCTCCCAACTGCTGCCGTCGGATGCCGTCACCGTTCCGACCGGAGGAACGCGCCCGCCACCGCAACTGTACAGGTCCGGTATCAACGTAGTACCGGGTCCCTGGGAAACCGACCCTGTACCCGTGTATTGTGCCAAGGCGCCATAACCGAGCTGGCACAGGAACACCATTAGTAAAAGGCAGCGAATCATTGTACGATGAATTTTCGGACCACGGGTTCGTTCCCGATCCGTACACGAAGCAAATAGATGCCCGGGGCAAGGCCCACGGTCGAAATATCCGATTCGAAACGAGCGGAGCGGAAGTGCATCCTGCCATCCAGCGACATTACCGAGGTCTCCTCCACGGAGGAGATCGGGATTCCGGGCGCCAGTGCAATCCTCAGGTGGTCGGTGACCGGATTGGGAAACAGATTCAACGAGGATGTGAGAGCGAAGGCGTCCGAAAGGCCGGTCGACAGACTGCAAGGGACAAAGCCGTTGTAAACCTGTGTATTCAGTCCGCTGGCCGTATAAAAGTTGAACGTATAGACACCGGTCGGCGTCCAGCTGTAAACGATCGAGTCCGTGCTACCGGCAAGAGTATAGGTAAGGGTATAACCGTTGCCCGTTCCGTTGGGCGTGCAATCGGTGATCAGTGCACCGCTGAGGGGCGTCAACCAGGGACGAACTGCGCGCGCAGCCGCCTGCGGAACGATCTGATGCGTGGAATCTTCCGTCACCACTCCGACCATGTTGCCGATCATGTAGGGCGCTGCGGCGGATCCGTGGTAATGATAGACTCCGTTGGAACCGAAGTGTCCGTGGTTCACATCCAGCGCCGCCATCGGAGTACCGTCCGGCTCCAATGCGCCATAAACGGCATAACCGTCCAACGCATAGGCAACAGGCAGAGTCGGACTCGTATAAGCGTACAGATGCAAGGGAGCGATATGGTAGTGATAGTCGTCGGCCCGACCGCAATGCCCGCCGAAGTCATCCAATTGCCCGTCCAGATAGGCATCGACGCCGGTATTGGTATAGGGACTGAAGATCGCAACACCGTTCACCGCCACCGCGATCGCTCCGCGCGTGAAATGGGCAGGACTTACCGGCACCGGCGTGGCGGCAACTGTCGGGTTGAGCGGAATGCTCCAGGAATTATTTCCAAGATAACACTGCGGAATCGGCACCTGTTGCTGCCATCCGTGATCCGAGATGCCGACCATCATCTCGTGGGTGGTCGGAATTCCCTGCGACTCCACATGGAAATAGGTCGGATCCCAGAATGTATTCACATTCGGCCGGAAAGGTGTGAAAGCGGAATCGATGGACAAGGGATCCGTACTCGAGCTCATCAGCCTGAATTCACCCTTTCGGAAACCGGAGGCCAGGGCGAAACACCCTGTCAGCAATACCGGGATGAGGTACTTCCGCTTAGGACGAAGGGGTGGCACGAAAAACAAACCTGCCAGTAAAAGTAGAAGTGCAAGCGGGAGGACCCAGGTCCAACTCCTGGCTTTCGAAGACACCGATCGGCTGATCACAAGCCGTTGGTTCAACGCATCGATGCGCGCCTGACGTCGTTCCACAAAGCGACGGTCCTCCTCGGCAAGCTGTTGCATCGGAAACGCACGGGTGATTCCATCCACGGTTTCGATGAAAACCTGTCCGTCGTGACAATGATGAAAGGTCCCCCACACGGGTTGCTTTTCGCCGTGGAGGGTCCATTGCCTCGGGAGGACTTTTTCGTAATTCAGGTTGTGGCCAAAGGCGGATAGGAAACCTGTCAGCGTGACCAGCAAGAGCAGGATCTTCTTCATGGGTCTTGGTTAGGGTGATGGGGTTGTTGCGATTAATCTTTTCCTGTAAACAACAGGGTACCGGAAGCTACATTTCCGGTTTCCCCTTCCAGGCGATAATGATAGCAGCCATAGGGTACGCGCGCTCCTTCCTGGTTGTCTCCTTCCCATACCACCTGGTATTCACCCTCGGCAAGCCGGCGCAAGGGCATCAGCTCGCGGACCCGCGTGCCGTAGGAATCGTAGACCGCCAGGCGATACGAGCCGGATACAGGTATGGAAAACCGAATGGTCGTCTGCTGGAGGAACGGGTTAGGATAAGCGATCTCATCGGAATAGCTCGCATTCCAGATCACCGGGACCTGTGTGGACACCGAATCGTAGCAATTTACGGAACCGATGAAATAGGACGCCGATACATCTTTGTTGTGGCGAGTGGGGGTTTCGTCGTCGGGCGTATAAGCACGGACGTACTCAACCAGTACGCCGGAAGGATCTACGGTCACACGAAGATGTCCGCTGTTCGGAAGGATCAGTCCTGAAAAATATCCGTAGTCAACAGCCTGGTTCGCGCTTTGGAAATTGGGATGGCTGGGCTGCGGCACTTCCTGGTAGACAAGGCAGTCGAGGTCCTGCTTCCCGAAAAAATGATCGTGCCCGTGGAAGAAAACGGTTACGCGATTGCGGGTCAGGAGGTCTTTGATCGGCTCATCCCATCCGGCGCGGTTGGCGGCGAAGCCGGGGGTTCCATCCAGGTTGTCGCCTCCCCATTCATACCGGTTGGCGAATTCCACTCCTCCCCGACCTTCCTCGCTTCCACCGACCAATTGATGGGCGAAAACGAACTTGTAGCGGGCTCCGCTGGTGTTCAGGACCGATTTCAACCAATCGTATTGTTGCCGGCCGAGTGTCCAGTTCCAGCCGGTCAACGAATCCGGCTTGGGGTCCGTGAACCAGTAGGGATCCAACGCGATGAAAAGGGCATCGCCCCATTGCCAGGCGAAATAGCCCGATCGTTGTCCGATGATCGGGTAGTGCGCGGTGTCACCGGAATAAAAACCATCCGGGAGCGGGTTGAGGAAAAACTGATTCCTGTCCTGCACGCTCCAGACGGGCAGACAGTTGGGTGTCCCATCCCACAACCAGCCGGCTTCGCCCTCATGGTTGCCCATTACGTTGAACAAGGGCACCGAATGGCAGGCAATCTCATAATAACGACGCAGCAATTTGGCCCGATAGGAAACGGTATCGCGCGGGATGACGCGGTTGCTGTCCATCAATTTATCCGACATGAGGAAGTCACCGAGGTCGATCATGAAATCCGGCTGGTCTTCCAACTGGTTTTGCAGGCAACGCTGATAAAGCAGCGTATCGCTTTGTTCGTCGAGGTGCGGGTCGGCCTGGATCACGAAGGTGAACGAATCGCCCGGATTACGCGCGGTATGAAACATGAACTCTGGCTGAAGCGTGGATGCACCCGCGCCCGGCTGACGAAATTCGACCTGATAGTAATACCGCATGGAAGGATTCAACCCGTCAAGATGAAAGATCGCTGGCGCACCATCAGGAATCAGAGTCCAGGCGGTCTGCTGAGCGAGATTGCCACTGACGTTCCCATACGCGACCCTGGCTTCACAGTCACCATCGAAGAACATTTGAATGTCCACGGACCTGTCGGTCGGCCTCCCGAGCAATTCGGCATGCTTGACAGTCTGCGCAGATGCAGGCGACCCTTCGGACAGGAAAAGCCGGATGACAATACAGCAGAGTACCAGCCACCGGAAGGGCACTAGCGATGCGGCTACAGATTTACTCATGATGGATCAGCAATTTCGAAACTAACACCTTCCCATCGCACTGGATACGCAGGAAGTAAAGGCCGTTGGGCAGGTCTTCCACACTGAAGACAGGCGAGTCGACCGATTTGACCCATCGCCCCTGGCAATCAAACAGACTTCCGCCGGCATTCAACGGCCCGCCGCAGGCGGTCGCGATACGGATCTGCCGGTCTGCAGGCAACGGCCAGACGTGGATATTTTCTTCAGCGGGTTTTTGAAGCCCTGCCGTACAGTTACCGACCGAGTAATGAAAGGCGACTTCCCCGTTCTGATGGATACCCCCGACCGTATCCGCGGGTAACCAGGCGCGGACGAAGTCCACGTCTACGCAATTGGGCGAAACGCTCACCCGAAGATGGCCGGTACCACCAATGGTGTCCGATACGTATGCGTCGGCATTGGCCAGCATACCGATCTCGTAGGTCGAATCACTGGGCATCGGCACTTCCTGATACGTGACGCCATCAAGGACCTCATGGGCGAACAGGTGATCGTGCCCCTGAAAGAAGATGTTCACTCCATTATCTACGAACAACTGATGGATCGGCTTGTCCCAACCCGGTCGTCTTACCGGGAAGTCGTAGCTCGTGCCATCGGCATTGTATCCTCCCCATTCGAACGACCGGGCTTCGTTGATTCCTCCCCGACCTTGCCCACGGATGTGGTGAGCGAAAACGAACTTGTATCGGGCAGAACTTCCTTCGAGGGTATTCTTCAGCCAGCTGTATTGCGGATATCCCAGGGTCCAGTTCCAGTTTTGGGGCTTGGGAGAAGTATCGCATTGGTCACGGTACACATCGAGGACCACGAACAAGGCGTCTCCCCAGGTCCAGGAGTAGTAGTTTTCCGGAACATCCATTCCGAAAGGCTCACTCGTGGGGTTGCCGGAATAAAAGCCGTTAGGAAAAGGATTGGGATAGTAATACTTCCGGGCCAGGGTCGCCCAGACGGCCAGGTTGTTCGGCGGGTTCTGATTCAGATAATAATCGTTCTCGCCTTCATGGTTCCCGAGACAGACAAAGAACGGGATGGAATGGCAGATCCTACCCAGAAAAGGCCGGTAAGCCTTGTGGAGGGAATCCATCTGAAAGCTGCTGATGGAATTGGGTTCATGATCATCGCCGAAGATATCCCCCAGGGAAAGCATGAAATCGGGCTGATCTGCAGCCTGGTTGTCCAGACATATCCGGTAAATGCTCTGCACTCCCTTTTTGTCGTACAGATGCTCGTCGGCTTCAATGGTGAAAGTAAAACTCGATCCTGGAGCTCGTTGTGTGTGACAGGCGTACTCCGGAGAAGTCGTGAAACCCGGAGCTCCGGCCAATCGGTATCGAAGACAATAATAGTAGCGGGTATCCGCCACGAGGGGAGCCATCTCTTCATCGACAGCCTCGCCGGGAAGAGCCGAGCGAATCATCGTGGAGTCCGTATAATCTCCGGGAGAAGTGCCGAAAATGAGGTAAAAATCAGCCCCTTGGTCAAAAAGTACGTTCGCCGTTATAGATTGATCCGTAGGTCTTCCGAGAATGATGGAATAATCGGTACTCTGTGCATGGAGGTGTACAACCAGGAAAGAGCACAGGAATACCCAAAAGCTGAATCGAACCACAGGCGCAGGATATTGGATCTTGATGACCAGCAAATTCCACTGTGGAATTTGAACGATATGGATACTAAGACGGAGGGTATCGGTTGAAGTTTAATGGCCGAAAAAAAAATCACCCCCGCCCCAATTTTCTCATGGCCTCAGCGACGTCAAGGGTGTTCGAATCACCCAACCAATCCAACTCCCGGATGGTCTTGGCGAAACGCTCCTCATCCCGGTTGTGGCTGAGCTTCCACTTCCTTTTGTCATGTCAACTTCAACTAAAAACGGACAATCCCTTTGAGGTACTTCTCGATCATGTCGATTGGAAAGGAATCCATCCTCAACAGATGCTCGGCACCGGCTTCAAAGTGATCCATCAGATGATCGAGGCGTTTACACGATTCCGACCGGGCCGCTGATGTGAGGAGCGATGTATTACCAGGTAGGCAAGCTCACATGATTGTATCAACGGGAGGTTATATAGGCATGCGGCCTCCAAAAGACAGCAGTGGCAGGTTTCCCGGTTACCCCAGAGAACAGAAGCCGGCCAGATGAAACAGATCCCCTTCCTCCGATTAAAGAACGGGGATTTGTAGGAGAGGCGCTCTTCCACTTCGGGCACTGTTCTGGAAACGAGGGGTCGTAAAGTATCCGTGAGCTTACACTCATCCTCTGAAAGAGAATCGAGCATTTCGTCCACAGGCGCGAAGTACAGCTGTTGTACGAGCTGTGTCGATTTCCGCGGCCTGGAGCGGCTGACCGTGAAAATAAGGTACGATACTGGAACGAACTTCGACCGGAGTGCCTTATCTTTCGGAGTACGATGCGCCGGGAGACCACCTTTTATCGATCCCCATTAGGGGCGATCCGTCTTTGTAGCAACGGTAAATCCCTTACGGAACTCTCGTTTGAAGAACCGCTCCCTGCAACGACCTCCGATCCTGTCGACAACTTGCTAAACGAGACGATCGGTCAACTGACAGCCTACTTTCAGGGCAAACTTAATCGCTTTTCCATTCCCTTAGAGCCGGCAGGAACCCCGTTTCAGCGGAGGGTTTGGGAGGAATTGCTGAACATACCGTTCGGACAGACCATCACCTATCAGCAATTGGCGATCCGTCTGGGCGATCCGCTTTGCATCCGGGCTGCTGCCGTCGCGAATGGAAAGAACCCGATCGGCATCCTGATTCCCTGTCATCGCGTGATCGGGAGCGACGGAAGCCTGACCGGTTATGCAGGAGGTTTGTGGCGGAAGGAGAAGCTGCTGGAAGTTGAAGGCGTTCTTCGTCCTCAGACGCGGCTTTTTTGAGGCAGACTTTCTGACAATCGTGCCTTTTTCGAACGATTTGGCGGCATGGAAGATTTATTTTGAAAACCCGCACAGGCGTTATAAATTTCGTAGTAGTCGCTTTTATCCATTCCTCATTATCAAACTATGCTCTCCATGAAAAACATCATCATCATTGTATTGTCGGCCGTTTCGGCAGTGGCCATCCTGGAAGCCCTGGGCACCGTCGACTGGATTGATAAGGATACCGTCATCATTACTGTTGATGCACCCAAATCCTGTGACAATGGAAAGCGGGAACCGGCAAAGCCGTTGGAAGGCGGCGGCATCTCGATCAAAGAAGATGAATGCTCACAATACATCGCGAAATTCGATACGGCCAAACAGCTTAACAAGCGCAACTGGTTTTATCTAAGCAAGGTCGCCATCGACAGCATTTTTTCGAAAGACGTGGCAGCCAACGGACTATCCATCTTTCCGGTAATTGACGCGACTGACAGTATGAATATCGTCGTAGCGCCCGTCATCAGCGAGCATACGCTGATCAACGCGAGTTACGGCTACGCAAGTTTTCTAACCCAAACATTTTGTCCGAGCGACTGTGATGTCACAGAACGGATGATGAGTGAATAATCCGCCAACCTATAACCACACAACCACTTCCACCATGAAAACTCCCCACTTCAAGACCGCTTTGGTTTCTTTGCTGGTACTTTTTGCCTTCAACTCCCTTGCCGGAGATCCGGAAGGTGCACGCACGGTCGATAATCCGAAATCGGGTGGCGGCACATCCATTATGCCTGCCGATGCCGCGCGTCTCGCCCAGAGTTATATGGATGCAAAACCGGTTAATCCGCGGCAGGCTTTCTTCTTAAGCAAAGCAGCGCTGGATTCGATTTTCAAACACGACCTCACGGCAACCGGCATCATAGTAGTGCCCGTGCGGGAAGAAGGCGACTACATGAACCTTGTCGTAAAGGGATACCGCAGTGACAAGATCCTAGTCAATACGCAGTCCGGTAACAGCGTATTCCTCATGCAGACCTATTGCCCGACGGAATGCGACATGATGAATGAGCTCGGCAAAGAATAATCATCAAAGTTCACTGCCGTTCCTCCTCCTTACCGCAGCTTATGCGATCCTGGCTGTTCATTTTACTGCTGACGTTTTCCCGTCTGATCACTCCGCTACCAGCCAAAGCGGAGGAATTACAGGATCTGCTGACCAAACTCAAGCAGTCCCGACAGGACACGGCACAGGTTCAGCTCCTATTGCAGATCGCGAAAGCGTATGCGAACGGAGGGGTACCCGACTCCAACTCGTACTACGCCGAGCAGGCACTTCGCCTGAGCATGTTGCTGAACGACCAGCGCGGAGAAGCACTGGCACGGTACCAGTTGGGACGGTCTCAGATCGCCCGGGCCAATTACCTCCGTGCACTCGAGCACTTCTTAGAGGCGCGTAACCTGTTCGAGTCGCTGCAGGACACGTTGGGGCAGGCCAATTGCCGGATGCAACTGGGGGTGATCGCATACACGGAAAAGAACTATTCCGACGCACTGACATCCTTTACGCAGGCGCTACCGCTTTATCTTTCCATAAACGAATTGCGGCTTGCATCAACGGTTCGTTATTTATCCGGTTTATGTCGGACAGAACTCGGGCGTTACGCGGAAGCCGAAACGGATCTGATGCTTGCCCTGGAAGACAAGCGCAAACTCGGTGACGAAAAAGGATACCAGGAATGCGTGACGGGCCTTGCCGACCTCTTCCTCCGGCAGGATCAGATCGAACGTTCGCGGAACATGTACCGGTCCGCCTTGGCATATTTCAAGAACTCTTCCAACCTCAACGGGGAAGCGGTCACCCTGATCGGGATCGGCCGGTCGTTTCTCAAGGAAAACCATGCGGACAGCGCCAAGGTTTACCTGGAATCCGCGCTTCAGATCAGTTCCTCCAACCGCTATCCTGCCGGAATCATGAATGCCTCGCACGCCCTGGCGGAAGCGTATGAACGGACCGGAAATGCCGCCAAAGCGTTGACGATGCAGCAACAATATTACACGCTGCGCGACTCCCTCTTCAATCTTGAAAGTACACGCCAGCTCGCGGAGTTGCAATACCAACTCGACCTGACCCGAAAGCAATCCGAGATCGACCTTCTTAGCAAGGAACGGCAGATCGACCGGTTCCTGCGCATCATGCTGATCACGGGTTCGGCCTTGTTTCTCATCCTGAGTCTTCTGCTGCTCCAACGATTCCGCTACAAGCAGCAGGCCAACCGTAAACTCGAAAAAGCGAACCAGGACCTCAACCATGCGCTGGACGAACTACGGAACACCCAGGAACAACTTGTTCAATCGGAGAAGATGGCTTCGCTGGGTCAGCTGACCGCCGGTATCGCGCACGAGATCCGGAACCCGCTCAACTTCATCACCAACTTCGCCGCGGTTTCCCGGGAGCTGGCGGACGAGTTGAATGATGCCGGTACCGCTACCGAACGCCACGAACTGTCCGCCGACCTGAAGCGCAATCTGGAAAAGATCGAAGAGCACGGCCTTCGTGCCAATTCGATCGTACGGAGCATGATGTTGCACGCGCGGCAGGGAAAGGGGGAGCGACAGACCGTCAACCTCCGTGATCTCACGGAAGAAAACGTACACCTGGCTTTTCACGGCATGCGCGCCTCGCATCCCGACTTCGACGTAACGCTCGAGAAGCACCTTTCCATCCAGCTTCCGGCGCTGGAACTCGTACAACAGGACATCAGCAGGGTTTTACTGAACCTCCTGAACAACGCCTTTTACGCAGTCCGGGAACGTTCGAAAAAGAAAGAACCCGGGTTTCGTCCTACCGTTCGTATTCGCCTCGATAGTGAGCAAGGCCAGGCCGTGATTCGCATTGAAGACAACGGCATCGGTATCGCCTCCGAAAAGCTTGATAAAATTTTTGAGCCATTCTATACGACCAAACCTCCGGGTGAAGGCACCGGACTGGGGTTAAGCATCAGTCACGATATCGTAAAAGGCCACGGCGGCTCCATGCGCGCCAACAGCGTTGGCGGCTGGACGGTCTTTGAGGTGCGTTTGCCTACTTGAAGAAGGGACGAGGGGCGAGGGACGAGGGACGAGGGCGAACGTGTTCCGGGTTTCCTGCCTACGCTAAAGCTTCGGCAGGCAAATTTCACTGTTCACTATTCACTGTTTACTGTTCACCCAATCACTATTCGCTATTCACTAATAGCTACTCTTCTCTGCATACTGCCTACAGCCTACTGCCAACCGCCAACCGCCCTCCCCTCACCTCCTCCCCTTCGTTTCCAACTTCTGCATGCCGGAAACCGTGAGGCTGCAGAAGCCGAATTCCTGATCGACCTTTCCGCGTAAGAGGTAGAGTCCGCGGCCCCGGAAGGGGAACTGTTCGGTGACGCGGGGGAAGTGCGTTGTGTCGAAGAAGCGTCCTTCGCGATCAAGGAAGGTTCCGAATTGCATCATCTCGCGTTTGACCGTGGTGGTCTGCTTCGTGGTCACCAGGTAACCGACGATGGCGATCTCCCGGCCGACATTTTGTTCGAAGTCGCAGGCACTTGCCGGCGAAGGCAAGGGATCACGCAAGAGCGAAAACGGATCGCAGAGTGGAAAGCCGAGGAGTTCGATCTCGTCGAGCGCATCGTCGACCGGGTCGTGGTAGAGGTCCGGCAAGGTGAAGGTCTCCGGTTCGACCCCGAACAGTTCCGGCACGACGCGGGTACGTTTTTCCGCGCCGAGCAGGGTGGGAATATCCCACAGCAGCTCCTTCTTCCCCTTGCCGGAAAAGCGGAACGCGCCGATACGGATCAGGATACGCAACTGCTCGACCGCAATGGGGACACGGTGTACGAAATCGTCGAGGCTCAGGAAGGGACCGTTGGCGGCGCGCTCGGCGAGTAACGCGTCCGCCGCCGATTGTTCCAGGCCGGAGAGGTGGATGAAGCCGAGGTGGATGTCGTCGCCCGAAATGTTCGTGAGGTAGTCGCTCCGATTGACACAGGGCGCGTGGACGTTCGCACCCGACCTGCGCGCTTCGTGGACGTAGAACTCGGTCCGGTAAAACCCGCCGAAGTTGTTGATCACCCCGACCATGAATTCCTTCGGGTAGTAGGCCTTCAGGAACAGGCTCTGGAAACTCTCGACCGCATAGGAAGCCGAATGGCCTTTGGAAAACGAGTAGCCGGCGAAACTTTCGATCTGCCGCCATACTTCGGTGGTGATGCTATCCGGGTAGCCGCGTTCGGCGCAACTGGCGAAGAACTTATCGCGGATCTTGGCGAACTCGTCGCGCGAGCGGAACTTCCCCGACATGCCGCGACGGAGCACGTCGGCTTCGGAGAGTGAGAGGCCGGCGAAGTGATGCGCGACCTTGATGACATCCTCCTGGTACACCATGATGCCGTAGGTCTCCTCCATCAGCTCCCGCATGAGCGGGTGGATGTATTGCCGGCGGGCAGGATCGTGGGTCCGGAGGATGTACTCGCGCATCATGCCCGAGCGGGCGACACCCGGGCGGATGATCGAGCTCGCGGCGACCAGTTGGATGTAGGTATCGACCCGCAGTTTCTTCAGCAGCATGCGCATGGCGGGCGACTCGACGTAGAAGCAGCCCATGCAGCGGCCCTCGCGGATGAGTGCGCGCACCCGTTCGTCGCGCTTGAAGCGGGCGATATCGTGGATGTCGACCGTCTCACCGCGGTTTTTCTTCACCAGCTCGACCGCGTCGCGGATGTGACCGAGTCCGCGCTGGCTGAGGATGTCGTATTTGTACAGCCCGACATCCTCGGCTTCGAGCATGCTGAACTGCGTGACCGGAAAACCCTTCGGCGGTCGCACGGTGGCGGTATACCAGGTGACCGGCTTTTCGGAGATCAGCACGCCGCCGGCGTGGATGCTGAGGTGGCGGGGAAAGTCGGTGATGCGCTGCGCGATCTTCCAGATGCGGCGCGTGATGTGGTCGGGTGTATCGGGATGACGGCGCGTTTCGGAGAGCGCGTCGATCTCTTCTTTCGGCAGGCCGAAGACCTTTCCGACCTCGCGGATGATGGCGTTGTACTGGAAGGTGGAATAGGTCGCGAGCAGGGCGACGTGTTCCTCGCCGTGCCGGCGGAAAATGTACGCCAGTACCTCGTCGCGTTCTTTCCAGGAAAAGTCGAGGTCGAAGTCGGGCGGATTGGTGCGGTAAGGATTGATGAAGCGTTCGAAGTAGAGGTCGAGGTCGATCGGATCGACGTCAGTGATGCGCAGGCAGTAAGCGACGATGCTGTTGGCGCCGCTGCCGCGTCCCACGTAGAAGTAGCCGCGGTGCCGGGCGTAGCGCACGATATCCCAGTTGATCAGGAAGTAGGGCGCGAAGCCGAGTTCGTCGATCATGCGCAGCTCCTTCTCTACCCGCTCGCGCACCGTCGCACCGGCCTCGCCGTAGCGCTCCCGCATGCCGGCGAAGGTTTCGCGTCGCAAGAGTTCGCGATCGAGCGCCTTGCTGCCGGTGAAGCTGAGCTTGTTCTTGCTCTCGTGATAGTCGAAGGCGATGCCGCAGCCTTCGAGCAACCGTTCGGCATTGTCGATCAGCGACAAACTATCAGTGCATTGCTCCCGCAGTGCGTCGGGCGACAGCATCACTTCGCCGGGATCGGCGAGGTCTTCCGGAGGCAGTTTGGTCAGGAGCGTATTCCGGTCAACGGCGCGCAGTACGCGATGGATGTCGTGTTCGCCGGGCGAGCGGAAGCTTACGGGCCACCAGAGCACGAGGCGCGCAGGATCGATGCGCAAACCGCCCCAGGAAGGCAGGCGGCGCAAGCCGAACCAAACGCGTTCGCGCAGGGCGGGCTGCATGGGGCGCAGGCGTTCGTCGATCCAGTCGGACAAAGCCTTTGCTCCCGGCAGCGCGGGCGGCACAAGTATCCAGGATACGTTGGGCAACAGCGGCGGCTGATCGGGCACATCGGCTTCGGCGTTGGTACCGCCGCGCAGGCAGTGCGTGAGGAACTCGTTGAGTTCGTGAAAGCCCACGTTGTTGCGCGCGATGCCGACATAACAAAGCCGGTGATCGCGCCGGAACTCGATCCCGACCACCGGCTCTACGCCGTACTGCGGAGCGAGTCGGATAAAGTCGAGCACACCCGAGGTGTTGTTGATGTCGGTCAGCGCCAGCTTCCGCACCCCGCAACGCTGCGCCTCCGCAAGCAGCTCTTCGACCGAGAGCGTGCCGTGGAGGAAGCTGAAGTAGGTGTGGGTGTTGAGGTACATGTAAGGAGGGACGTGGGGCGAGGGACGTGGGGCGAGGGACGTGGGGCGAGGGACGAGGGACGTGGGGCGAGGGACGTGGGGCGAGATTAGTGATTGGGGATTGGGGGATGCGTCGGGGCCCGAAACCTAATCTCCCTAAATCACTGTTTACTGTTTACTGTTCACTGTTTACTATTCACTATTTGCTACCGGATCGCTAAACAATCATTTTGTATGATTGTATAGTAATCTTTCACGAATGAAAATGCAAGGGCGAGACGAGAGAAAAAACCGGGACATTGTGATTTTCAGAGCATAAAAAACGCGCGCCTGGTTGGCAGGCAACCAATGGCAGAGAAAAAAACGCGGGGCGGCATACCACTGTTCACTCACAGTGTTTCTCCCACTTCGCACTTTTATTTTAGTGCGTAGTGTGAGAAACAGTGCGAGTGAGCAGATTTAGAAACAGTGTGAGAAACAGTGCGAGTGAGCAGTGGGAACACCACACACTTGCACTGACACCCGAACTTCGCACTTTTTAGTTAGTGCGAAGTGTGAGAAAGAGCTTGAGCAGGTTTAGAAACAGTGTGAGAAACAGTGCGAGTGAGCAGTGTGTTGAAACCTTACTGCCGGATGAACGCACGCTGCTGCGTACCCAACTCGTCTTGAAGGCGAACATAATAAAGGCCGGCGTGGAGATCCGCTACATCCAACGTAAGGTTATCGATCGAATTCGCGGATAGCGAACGCAACTCGCGGCCGAGCTCATCGAGCAGGGTGATGTGAACGGGGCGCGACATTGTTCCACTCGCAACTTGCAGTGTAATACGATCGCGTGCAGGATTCGGGAAGAGTGAAAACTCCGGCTGGCGATTGGCGAAAGCGGTCCCCGTCGTGATGTCGTTGATGCTGGTGATGCGTGCGGTATAAACACCGTTGCCGTGCGTGGCGACCGCCACCAGGCCGTCCGACTCGCGGCAGTCGAGCATATCCACTACCGCAGTGCCGATGGTCGTGCTGCCCTGCCGGACCCAGACGGTGCTGTTCGTGATGAGCGTATCTGCGGCGAAAAGCCCTACCGACGTACCGACGAGGTATACGGTTCCGTCGGAGACGGGAAGAATACTTGCCCAACGGCAGGAAGGTCCGTTGCCGGTTCCGCCGGTGTTCTGCTCGAGGTTGCCGCCGACCTTTCGCCAGTTGGCGCCGGCATCGGACGAATGAAAGAGGCTATAGACACCATAGTTGGAAAACACCACCAGCAACTCATCGGCATTCTGCGGATTCACGGCGATACAAGACGTATAGCCGCTTGCGGGAAAGAGCGAGTACGTGATGTCGACGCGCTGCGGTACGCCCGTATTGGCGCTGTCGAGGCGATAGATATGCCGCTTGTTGGTGCCATAGTACAGACGATGTGCAGGTTGCCGGGAGATCGCGAGCGCGGTGATCTCCTCCCCTGCCGTCGGTAAGGTGTCGGGCAGTCGCACCCAGTTGGTGGCGATGGAATCCCACTGGTTAGAAAGCGGAATACCGGAGAGGTCGTCGTTCCGCCAGATGTACTGACCGGCGCAGAGGTACATCACATCCTGGTTGTTCGGGTCCAGCACGAAGGGATTGATGAACTGATAGTTTTCCGCACCGATCGGATCAATACGCCGATAGGCTGTCACTTGTCCGGACGGATCCACCGTCGTCTTGGCGATCTTTCCCTGCTGCTTGGAGAAATAATAATACGATCCACCGTCGGTGATCTGGCAATAGGAACCGTCTCCGTCGAAGGAATGGTACCAGTCGGCCGTCGCGCTGGTATCGTTGGAATAGTAGGTGCCGTTATCCTGCAGTCCGCCGATGATCACATCGCTGTTGCCGCCATGGTCCAAGGTGACCGTATAGAACTGGCTGGTGATGTAGCCGAGGTTCTTCTCCTCCCAAACGACATTCGAAGCCGTGTTGTCCAGTGTTTTGGAAACACCTCCGTCACAACCAGCATACATGATGTCGGGGTTGGAAGGCAGGAAGACCAGCGCATGTTGGTCGGGATGATGGCCCGGGTATTCATCGACGAACGGAAGCGCGGCGCCAAGTGCATAGCCGCCTATCACGGTCGTCTGCGTGCTATCGGCAAAGGCATTGTCTGAGCGGAAGAAGTTCGTACCGCCGATGAAGACAACGTTCGAATTGCCCGGCTTTACCTTCACAACGAGGTCATAACCACCTTGTGTGTTCAAGCCGTTGAAGACCCCGATGTTGCCGGGGAGGTTCGGGGAGAGATCGGTCCAGGTCCCGCCCGTTCCTGTGCCATTGCCGGAGAGGTATTCGTACTTCCACAGGCTGTTCCAGAGCGTGTCGCCCTGAAAGTCGGTGCTCATGCGGCCGTAGCCGGGAGTGGGGCCGAAGAAGTAGACGATGTTCTCGTTGTTCGGATCGATGCCGATCACCAGGCGGTCGTAGTTGGGTGGGAAGTTGGATGGCAGGATGTTGACGAAGCCCGTACCGCCGGGAGCGCGCCAGATACCTTTCTGCGGACCGTCGCTGCTGAGTGTCGCATAGACGACGCTGGTGGGTGAAACGGCCACATCGGTGAAGTAGCTGTAAGTGGATTGTACGCCGGCATTGCCGCGTACGAGCGACCAACTCGTGCCACCGTTGACACTCTTATAAATAGCATCGAAGCAGGCGCCATAAACAACGTCCTGGATGAGGTTCCCGGGATCGGTGACCACGTTCCAGGTAACGTCCCATACGTTGTCGAAAACATGCGGAGTACCGGAGACCGTGCTGGACAACGAAGCCCATGTGAGGCCACCGTCGCCGGATTTGTACATGCCGTTGCCAAGATAGAAGGCCGAGCCACCGCTGGCCGAGGTTCCGTAGGCTTCGCCGGAGAGGTAGTACCAGGTTTGTTCGCGGCCCGGCCGGGTATCCTGCGCGATAGCGTTCACGCCGGGATGTCCCATGCCGTCGCTGACACGCGACCAGGAATTTCCGCCGTCGGTGCTGCGCCACATCCCACCGCTGACGCCGCCGGCGAGCAGGACATTCTCGTTGGTGACATCGATAGCCAGCGCGCGGGTTCGTCCGCCCACATTCCAGGGGCCGCGGAAGTTCCAGTCGCCGTTGATACCGGCACGTCGCGCCTGAGCGGAGCGATCGTCGGGCAGGGTGGCGGCGAAGGCCAGTTCCTTTTCGCGGATCATGGGCGGGATCGCACCGATGGCAGGATCCATCAGGCGTTCTTTTTCCCACAGCACACGTTCACGGGCTTCCTGTGCAGCTTCGCCGGATGCGCGCGAAATTTTACCGGTAGTCATGATCTCACGTCGGCACGCAGAAATCGAAAAAGCAGTCAGGAGTGTAAGAAACAGGAGTTGTCGGCGCATGGGTGCGGGGATTTGATGAAAGAACGAAAAAAAGGAGGAGAAAAGAAAGGGGAGATAAAAACTGGAAAGTGGTAACTGGTAACTGGTAACTAGAAACTGGTAACTAGAAATTGGTAACTAGAAATTGGTAATTAGTAATTGGTGATTGGTGATAAGGGAAGATCTATTTCCTAGCTTCAAATTACCGGTTAGCAGTTTCCAGTTCCCTGCATACTGCCAACTGCATACTGCCACCTGTATACTGCCACCTGTATACTGCCACCTGCCATCTGCCTACTGGATAACCGAACGAAGCCAGCGGCGCGGTAAGCTAGCCCCGGTTGAACTCGGCAGGCTTTACAGTCGACCAGGTACGCCTGCTGAACTGACGAGTGAAGACGGGACGGGTGGTGAGGCGGAGGGATGCAGGAGGGCTCCTGAAGGACAATCCTATTGGGGGACTGGGAAAGGATGATGCGGTTGGCAGTATACGGTCAGCAGTATGCGGCTGATTCCTACTAACCATTTACTCCTTTACAACTCTTGTAAACACCGGGCCGGCGATGGTGTGCAGGCCGATGAGGTAGCAGCCGGGCGCGAGTCCGGCGAGGGAGAGTTGCAGGCGGTGACCGAGTTGTTGTGTCGGTAGTTGACCCAGAGCTCTTCCGGCAAGGTCATAGACAAAGACCGGGGTGTCGGTGATGCTTTCGGTTGTCAGCCAAACCAGGTCGGAAGCCGGGTTCGGGAAAACGAGCAGGCTTTTACGATTCGTTTCATCGATCGTGCTGAAGACTGGGTCGTTCGCGTAGATCGGAATCGAGAATGACGTACTGCCGGGCACGTCGGTGTTGAAGGTCAGGAAACCGTTGACCGCCGACATGGTGGAAGGCGTGCAGGCGATCTGCAACGCGAGGGCATCGCCGGGACCGATGGTCGTATCGACGCCGGTGCCTGCGAAAGACAGGACGGGGGTTGGCGTCAGGTTGAAGTTGGAAAAGTTCACGGCTGTGTTGCCATTGTTTACCACTACGAAGGTGTAAACCGTCGTAGCAGCGGGGAGCACCGAACCGTAGATGATCGTATCCTGCATCGGGTCGAGCGAACGTACTACGGGAGCGGTGGAAAGCGTGCTGATCGAGGTGATCCGGTCGATGAACTGAGGATAGTCGATGAACGGATTGCGGTTGCGCTGCAGGGAGAAGATCGCTTCGTTGCGTGCGCGGTCGATCGCATCGGGCGGAAAGGCCGCGTGCCAGTTGCGCAGGACATTCTCCTGGCTGGTGAGGAAGCCGTTGTAATTCTGGTAACGCAGCGTGAAGCAGAACATCGCGCGTGCGGCGCGTCCCTTGTGCGCGTCGCGGGGTTCGAAGCGAAAGCCATCGGACGTGGAACCGCCATCGGACCAGGTGGGTGAGGTTACTTCCGCGAAGGGATTGTTACCACGCTGATTGTTGGACAGGTCGTCGCAGGGAAACAGGTGATGCAGATCCGATTTCATCGGCTCGGCGCTGCTGAAATAAGTCTGCGGGAACGTATGTTCGGTATTGAAACCGAAGTTCGTCTGCGCATCGGTACGGTCGGTGTAGCCAACGGCGAGTTGTCCGGTATAAGCGCTCTCGAGTGTATTCTGCGTCGCGCCTTGTCCGTTGCGGCGTTGGTTGTCGATCAGCATGAACATCGAATCCCGGGCGATGTTGTAACCCAGGGAGATCGAACCGTTCGTGGTGGTCGACTTGATGGCCGTCTTGAGCGCTTCTTCCGATTTGTTCTCGGTGGAATCGTAGTAGGCATTGGAGTAGCGGCCCTGTCCGACCAGGTCAACGTGGGGGAAACCACGTAATCCGTCGTTCTCGATCACCAGCTCTGAGTTGTGGTAGATGTTGTGCTTCGGGGAAAACTTCACCCAGATGGTATTGGAGGCACCGGGGGCAAGTGTGAACCAACGGTAAGGTGTGGAAAACGCCGGCGCTCCGTAGGTGGTATAGAACCGGATATCGGTGACGATGACGGAACGCGTCAGTGTATTGGTCACGCTGAGCGGCAGGCTGTCGGGTTGGGTATCGAGTACGGTGCCGAAGTCAAGTTGCGGGGTGGAAACGGTAAGTTCCTGTGCGGAAGCGGAAAGCGATCCGAAGAGCAGGGCCAAGAATACTACTGCCCGAACGGGCTGAAGGGCGATTTTTTGCATGGTAGAGGAATACTGCCGGGGCAGCGGGAGGGTAAAGGTAGGGAATCCGGCTCTTTCCGCCATTCCGGAGAGTTGATCGGCCATCGTGGCATTTCGTAAATTCGTACTCCCAATCAACGACATGAAAAAGCTTCTGCTTTCCCTTTCGATCGCGGCCTTCGGGCTAACCGCTTCGGCGCAGATTAACATGAATATCGGCGACAAAGTCAAACGTAAAGTCGAAGACCGGGTCAACCGCAAGGTGGATCAGGGCATCGACAAGGGGCTTGACAAGACCGAAGAAAGCGCCAAGAAAGAAGTTAAAAAAGACAAGGACGCTAAAACGAATTCCGAGAAGAGCGGGAATGATGCAGCTTCCTCTGGTGGCAACAGCGGGAGCAGTGGATCGGGCAGTACTGCGGCTGCTTCGGGCGGTTTGAAGAGTTACGGAAAATTCGATTTTGTACCGGGCGACAAGATCCTGGTGGTAGAAGAATTCGCGCAGGACGCGATTGGCGACTTCCCGGCACAGTGGAACACCAATTCGACGGGAGAACTGGTGAATGTCGAAGGTCGTGATGGCAAATGGTTGTCGCTCACCAAGGACGGCGTATTCCTGCCGGAGTTCATCACCGCCTTACCGGAGAACTTTACCCTGGAGTTCGACCTGATCTGCAACGACGACTTCAGCTTCTACTCCACTGCCTTCTCCGTCAATCTCTGTCGGCTTGCCGCGCAGAAGGACGCTTTCAACATCTGGAAACAATATGGCCAACAGCAAAACCGTGACGGCGTTCAGGTCAGTTTCCATCCGCAGGATGCCGGTGGCGGTCAGGGCCGCACGAATTACATCGCGTACGACAAAGGCAGCGAGCTGATGAAGAACGAGACCGCCACGATGCAATTCTACGGTAAAGGGAAGCGCGAATCGCATGTTTCGATCTGGCGGCAAAAGACGCGCTTGCGGGTGTATATCAATGAAGAAAAAGTCTGGGACCTGCCGCGCGCGTTTGTGACCGGCACCACCTACAACAGCGTTTGTTTCACCACCGGCGGGTTTCACCAGTCGCAGGACCGTTACCTGATCAGCAACCTCAAACTGGCCGTTGGCGCACCGGATACCCGGAACAAGCTGATCACCGAAGGCCGGTTCTCCACCTCGGGCATCCTCTTCGATTCGGGCAGCGACCGCATCAAGCCTGAGTCGTACGGTGTATTGAAAGACATTGCCACTGTGCTGAAAGAAAACCCGGCGGTGAAGGTGAAGATCATCGGTCATACTGACAGCGACGGAGAAGACGCCGCCAACCTGGACCTCTCCAAACGACGTGCACTTTCCGTCAGCAAGGCGCTTACCAGCGAATTCTCCATCGAGGCTTCTCGGATGACGACCGACGGGAAAGGCGAAAAAGAACCGATCGCCGACAATACCAAAAACGAAGGGAAAGCGATGAACCGGCGGGTGGAGTTTGTGAAGGAGTGAATAGTGAATAGTGAATAGTGAACAGTGAACAGTGAACAGTGAACAGTGAACAGTGAATAGTGAATAGTGAATAGTGAATAGTGAATAGTGAATAGTGAATTTTACCTGCCGAAGCTTTAGCGTAGGCAGGAGCGAATAGAATCTGGTTACTGCAAATAACCTAATTACTAATTACCAGTTACTAATTACCAGTTACTAATTACCAGTTACCAATCCCCCCCCTACAGCCTCTGCCCGTTGAACGGATTGAACCTTCTTCGTTCGACGCCCTGGCCGGCGGCGCGTTGGACGGAGGAGTCGCCGAAGCGGCGGCGCATGCGGTCCATGGCCTGGTAGAGCCGGACCATCTCCTCACTGTCTTCGAACAGATCAATCTGTTGCGCGCCTCCCACGAGGTGACTGAACCGTAGTCCGATCAGGCGGACGAGCAGGCGGCGGTTGTAGAGCTTTGCAAAGAGTTCCTTGGCGCGGGCGATGAGGGTATGGTCGGAGGACGTGTACGGGATGCGGCACTGCATGGTGTGCGTATCGAAGTTCGAGTAGCGCACCTTGACCGTGACGCAGGCCGTGAGTTTGTTCTCATTCCGCAACTGGAAGGCGAGACGTTCGGCCATGCCGACGAGCAGGGCTTCGAGAAAGCGGACGTCGATCGTATCCTGGTCGAAGGTCTCTTCGGTGGAGATGGACTTGCGCTCCGAATACGGTTCCACGGGCGAGTTGTCGATGCCGTTGGCTTTTTTCCAGAGCGTGATGCCGTTTTCTCCGAGCACGCGTTCGAGCAGTCGCGGCGGCATTTCCTGCAGGGTGCGCACTTCGCGTACGCCCATGCTGCGCAGCAGTTGGAAAGTCTTCTCCCCTACCATCGGGATCTTGTCGACCGTGAGTGGAGCGAGGAAATGTTTTTCGGTACCGAAATCGATCTTGAGTTGCCCGTTCGGTTTCGCCTCGTTGGTGGCGACCTTGGAGACCGTCTTGTTGAGCGAAAGGCCGAAGGAGATCGGCAGTCCGGTCTCTTTGGTGATCTTCTGCCGCAGTTCGGTCGCCCATTTGTAGCAACCGAAGAAGCGGTCCATGCCGGTGAGGTCGAGGTAGAACTCGTCGATGGACGACTTCTCGTAGAGCGGAACGTTTTCACCGATCATCTCGGTGACCACGTCGGAGTAGTGGGCGTAGCGTTCGTAGTCGCCGCGTACGATCAGCGCATCGGGGCACAGCCGGCGCGCCAGTTTGATCGGCATGGCCGAATGCACGCCGAAGGCACGGGCCTCGTAGCTGCAGGCCGAGACCACCCCACGATCGCTGGTCCCGCCGATGATGACCGGCTTCCCCACCAGCCGCGGATGCTCCAGGCGGGAGACGGAGACGAAGAAAGCGTCGAGGTCCATGTGGACGATGGTGCGCATGGGGACGAGACCGAGGGACGGGGGGCGAGGGGCGAGACCGGGACCGAGGGACGAGGGGCGAGACCGAGGAACGAGGGGCTCGGAGTTACTAGTTACTAGTTACTAGTTTCTAGTTTCTAGTTACCAGTTACTCCTATCCCCAGCCCCGTTATGATCGTATAACAACCAACTTGTTTGATCTTAATATAGTCATTATATTTGTGCCGCAACAGGAAACTCACCGGAACCTGTCCGTAGTTGGAAACAGAGAGAACCTGATTGTTATGACGAACAATACCGGAAGCAGAAGCTGCCGGCAGCGTTCTTTGCGGAAGGGGTTCCGGTGGGGCATTCCTACTTCTTGTAGGGATTGGCGAAGTGCAGTGAATAGTGAATAGTGAATAGTGAATAGTGAACAGTAAACAGTAAATAGTGAAGAGTAAATCTTACCTGCTGAAGCTTTAGTGGAAGCAGAAAACTAAAACCGAAAAGTCGTAATAAGCAACAATCACTAATAAGTAATCACTAATAACTGGTTATTAGCCCACGCTATAACCCGGAACTCGCCTGCCTGCCGAAGCTTTAGCGTAGGCAGGGAACCCGAAACCCCAAACCCCGGCCCCATGTACTTCAACACCAACATCAAGATCCTCCGTCAGCGGAAGAACCGCACGCAGGACATCGTCGCGAACGAACTGGGCGTAACGCGCTCGACTTTGAACAGCTACGAGAACGGGAGCATCAAGAACCCGACGCTCGACATGCTCATCGGGTTCTCGAAGTACTTCAAGTTGTCGATCGACACGCTGGTGAAAGTGGACCTGAGCAAACTGTCCGACTTCCAGCTCTCCGAACTCGAGAAAGGCAACGACGTGTACGTCTCCGGCTCGCGCCTGCGCGTCCTGGCGACCACGGTCGACAGCCAGAACCGGGAAAACATCGAAGTCGTTCCGATCAGGGCGAAGGCCGGTTATCAAAGCGGCTATGCCGATCCGGAGTTCATCAAGAAACTGCCGACCTTCCAGTTGCCCATCCTGCTGAACGACCGCAAGTACCGGATGTTCCAGCTCAGCGGCGACTCCATGCTGCCCATTCCCGACAAAGCCTGGGTGATCGGCGAATACGTGGAGAACTGGTTCGACATCAAGGACGGACAGGGTTACATCGTGCTCACGCAGGACGACGGCATCGTGTTCAAGATCGCCTACAACCAGTTGAAGAAGAAAAAGAACCTGCTGCTGAAATCCCTCAACCCGAACTACCCGCCCTTCGAAGTTCCCGCCAACCAGATCCGGGAAGTATGGCGCTTTTGCAACTACCTCAGCAGCGAACTCCCCGAAACCGAACTCCGCAAAGACGACCTCCGCGAAAAATTCGATCGCCTCGAACAGGAGATCCAGGCGATGCGGACGGCGTTGGAATGAGCTGCGAGGGACGAGGGACGAGGAAAGGGGGATTGGGGATTGGTGATTAGAGATTAGAAACTGGAAACTAGTAATTAGAAACTAGTAATTGGTAATTAGTAATTAGTAATTAGAAAGACTAATTTTTAGTTACTAATTACTAATTACCAATTACCAACCCGGAACTCGAAACCAAAAACACACGTCAGTGTCCATGCTTCGTCAGGGTCCGCATCGAGAAGTAGATGCTGAGCAGTGACAGCAGTGCGCCCATCATGAACGGGGCGCCGGGGAAATAGACAGGCGCATCGGGGGCGGAAAAGACGGAGAAGAGATTGGTCATCATCAAGGGACCGAAGATGGACGTCAGGCTGATGAGACTGGTGAGGGCTCCCTGTAATTCGCCCTGTTCGTTCGCCGGTACAGCCGACGTGATGATACTCTGTAAAGCCGGCCCGGCGAAACCGCCCATGGCGAAGGGAACCACGAACAAGAACATCATCCACCCTTTCGTAGCGATGGCGAACAGGAAAAAGCCGATCGTATAGAACGTCAGGCCCACGAAAACCGAGCGCTTTTGTCCGAGTTTCGGTATGACGATCCGGATGAGTCCTCCCTGGACAATGGCCACCATCAAGCCGACAAAACCCAGCGAATAACCGACCCATTGTTCGTTCCAGCCGAACTTTTCGATCGTGTAAAAGGTCCAAGTGCTTTGGGTAGCGTGTCCCGACAGATAGAGGAGTACAAACGAAATGACCAGACTCAATACGACAGGATAACGGCCCAGGTGACGGAGAGAACCAATCGGGTTGGCACGTTTCCAGTCGAAGGGACGACGGTGTTCAGGTGTCAAAGATTCCGGTAAAACGAAATAGCCGTAAAGCGCATTGAGCAGTGCAAGTCCTGCCGCGACGAAAAACGGCAGGCGCGGACTGTAATGTCCGAGCAAACCGCCAAGCACCGGTCCGATGATGAAACCCACGCCAAAAGCGACACCGATCAGTCCGAAGTTCTGCGCACGCTTTTCGGGGGTGCTGACATCCGCGATGTAAGCTCCCGCAGTGGTATAGCTCGCGCCGGTGATACCCGCGATCAAGCGACCGAGGAACAACCAGCCGATCGTGGGCGCGAATCCCATCAGGATATAGTCAAGGCCGAAACCGAGCAGCGAAGCCAGCAGTACCGGACGGCGCCCGTAGCGATCCGACAGGCCACCGATTACCGGAGAGAAAAGGAACTGCATCGCCGCGTAGGCGAACGTCAGCCAACCGCCTGTACGGGAAGCCTCGCTGATATCCCCGCCGGTGATCTGTTCAATCAGGGCGGGCAAGACCGGAATGATGATCCCGAGCCCGATCACATCGATCAGGAGGGTAATGAAAATGAAGGAAAGCGCTTTACTATTCGAAGGGGAGGTCATTGACAAGGCGAAGGGCGTGCAAAGAAACGGACTTTTCCGGCAACCCCTACCTTTGCAACCCACGCCATGGACCCGCGCAAAATTTCCATACTGGACTTTACCTATTCATTACCCGAAAACCGGATCGCGCAGCATCCGTTGGCAGAGCGGGATGCATCCAGGTTGCTCGTGTATCAGGAAGGTAAAATCACCGATACATCGTTTCAGCACTTACCGGATTTCCTAAGTCCGAATGACCTGCTCGTATTCAACGATACGCGTGTAATACGCGCCCGCCTGCTCTACCGCAAACCAACCGGAAGCCGGATCGAATTGCTTGTGCTTGATCCAGCGAACGGTATCGATCCGACGCAGGCGTTGCAAGTCACCGGAACCGCCGAATGGCTGTCGTTGATCGGAAACGCAAAACGCTGGAAGCCCGAAGAGCCGCTGGTATGGCAACTCCAATTGGCGGGACGAGCAATACAATTACAGGCGATCAAAGGCGACAAGCAGGATGATGCCTATATCGTCCGTTTCAATTGGAACAGCCCGGAGACGTTCGGTGAAATTCTGGAGGCGATCGGCCGTATGCCACTACCACCTTACATGGACCGCGACGAGGAGCCCGAAGACGCTGAACGTTATCAGACCGTTTACGCACGGCTCCCCGGTTCAGTTGCCGCGCCGACCGCCGGCTTGCATTTTACGGAGCGAGTCTTTTCCAAACTGCGCGAACATGGTATCGGAGTCGATTGGCTGACCCTGCATGTCGGAGCCGGAACCTTCAAGCCGGTGAAGTCGCCGACGATGCAGGAACATCCCATGCACCGGGAACGCCTGATTGTTCGCCGTGAAATGATCGTGCGTTTACTTCACGCGCACGAATCGGGACGCGTGATTGCGGTGGGCACCACCAGTTTACGCACGCTCGAAAGTCTCTACTGGCTCGGGTGTCGCGTCCTCGCTGGAAAGCCGGAAGCAGAAGTTTGCATCGGACAATGGGAACCGTATGAAGCACAAAACGACGTACCGGTACAAGATGCGCTTACGGCCTTACTTCGCCGGATGGACGAGTCGAACCGCACTGCCCTTTCCGGTCATACGCAATTATTGATCGCGCCGGGGTATTCCTTTCGGGTGGTGGATGGGCTGGTGACTAATTTTCATCAACCCGAAAGCACTTTGTTGCTATTGGTCGCTGCATTCATCGGTTCGGACTGGCGAACCGTGTACCATCATGCGTTGGCAAACGGGTATCGGTTTCTGAGTTATGGGGACTCTTCCCTACTCTGGCGCAAGCACCGAGCTCAGTAAATTCCATGACCCGGATCAGGCCCGGACTTATGAGAAAACACTGCCCGATTGATCCTCTTGATTTACTTTTTCGACATGGCAATAAAAGCGAGAACTTTCCTGCTGATCATTCCATTCGCCCAACTCATCACCTGTGTTTCGGAAAATTCCGGTATTCGACCGAACGACTATGTGCCCCTGTTGCAAGATCTTCATGCGATCGAATGCAAACACCTTGTTGAAGCAGGCAAGAGTACCCGTTACCCGGACGCTTATGCATTCCGATCGGCAGCGTTTCAGGAAATCCTGCGTGACCTTGACCGTACCGTATTGGCGGAATATGAATCGTACTATCAGCAGCTTGCCGATCTGGAATTCCGAATGAGCGAATCCGAAAAGCAGGCTTATTACAAAGCGACAGAGGACCTCTATAAGGGAGAATGCCGGTAAAATCGAATCTCGTTAATGAGCCGAAGGGTCCAGTTTGGCGCGGCGATTGAACTTCTGCAGGAATAACAGCGGAATGGAGAAAATGAAAAATATGCCGGTGAGCCAAAACGCATCCATGTAACTCAGAAGGAAGGTCTGCTTCTGTACTGCGCCCTCCAGCGCCTTCAATGCCATTTGCTCTGCCTGACCGGGAGCATAACCGTGGGCAATGAAATTTGCGACAACTACCTTCATCCGCTCCATGGTCGCCGGATCACTGGTGGATACATGTTCGATCAAATGATTGCGGTGAAAACCCTGCCGAAGGTGGATCAGCGTGGTTATGATCGCGATGCCGAAAGAGCCACCCAACTGACGCATCATGTTGTTGAGCCCCGTTCCCTGTGCGATGTCACTGGGTTTCAGGCTCGACAATGCCAGTGTTGTCAAAGGCACAAAGAGTAAGCTGAGTCCGATGCCACGCAGGATTAGTGGCAGGTAAAAATCACTTTCACCGGAATTCAGGGTCGATCGTGAGAGAAAGTATGTAAAAAGGAAAAAGAACAAGAACCCGATCGTTCCCATGATCTGCGGCGGCACACCGCGTTGCAACAATTTCCCAACAAGGGGCATCATGAAGATCGTCGCCAATCCGCCCGGGATAAGTAACATTCCTGTTTGCTGTGCAGAGAAACCCAATAGGTTCTGGCAAAAGACCGGAAACACAAACACAGATCCGAACAATCCGAAGCCGAGAATGAACGTGGTGAACATCCCGATCGCGAGTGAGCGGTTCTTCAGTATCCTCAGATCAACGATCGGGTGCTCGGTGGTGAGCTCCCGACGGATGAAAGCGACAATACCGGATAGCGCGATGATGCTTAACAACGTGATGTACGGCGTTTCAAACCAGTCTTCACTTTCTCCGCGTTCCAAAACGGTTTGCAATGCTCCAACCCCGATCGTGAGGAAGATGATCCCCCACCAGTCCACGGCCCCGATCTTGCGTTCATATTTCGATTCCCGGATATACGTCAGCGCCAACAGTACGGCGATAATGCCCAGCGGAATGTTGACATAGAACACCCAGGGCCAGGAGAAGTGGTCGGTGATGTATCCACCGAGGGTAGGGCCGAGCGTAGGACCAACGACTACACCCAATCCGAACAATGCGGTGGCCATACCCATCTGTGCTGGCGGCCAAGCCTCCATGAGAATCGCCTGGGAAGTACCCAGCAAAGCGCCGCCACCGATTCCCTGCAAAAAGCGAAAGATGACCAGTTCCCAGATATTATCCGCATTTCCGCAGAAGAAGGAGGAGACAGTAAAGAGGATGATAGAGAAAGTGAAATACCGTTTTCGCCCGAATCGTGCACCGAGCCATCCTGATATCGGGAGAATGATGACGTTAGCCACCGCATAAGCCGTTACGACCCAACCGACATCCTCGAGCGTCGCGCCGAGGTTGCCCATGATCTGTGGCAGCGAGACGTTCACGACCGTGGTATCGATCAGCTCGAGCAATGACGCGAGGATCACCGTCAGCGTGACGATCCATTTCCGAAAACCGGTTTCAGCCATGATGTGTTGAGCGATCGATCAACTGGTGCGGACAGACACTTTCACGCTCATACCGGGACGAAGGTGTACCATGGTCCCGGACTTGGCTTCCAGTCGGATCCTGACCGGAACGCGCTGCACGACTTTCACATAGTTACCGGTCGCATTGTCGGGTGGCAAGAGGCTGAACTTCGCGCCGGTTGCGGCGGCGAAACTCTGAATGGTGCCGTGGATGCTCTCCTTGGGGAAGGCATCAACCTCCACTTCCACCGGCTGACCAGGTTGCACATTTTCGAGTTGCGTTTCTTTGAAGTTTGCCACTACGTAGATACCATCGTCCGAAACAACCGAACACAAGGAGGTGCCGGTATTGATGTATTGCCCGGGCTGGACATTCTTTCTTGAAACTGTTCCTTTTGCAGGCGCAAGAATGACCGTATAAGAAAGTTGTAATCGGGCATAATCCAGATCGGTACGCCGTTGGCCGACCAATGACGCGGCAACGGCAACCTGCTGCTTTGCGGCAACGACCTGCATGGAGGCCGTTTCGGCCTGACGGCGTACCGCGGTCTGTTGCGCTTCGGCACTTTCCTTTTCAGCCTTCACTGCATCGAACTGTTGTTTCGTCCCGACCTGATCGCGCATCAAGGCTTCGTATCGTTTATAGTCCTGACCCGTTTTCCAGACACGCACCCGTGCGGCATCGACATTCGCTTGGGCTGTGGCCAGGTTGGCTTCGGCGGTTGTTACATTCGCCTGTGCAACCAATACCCCGGCTTCGGCATTCTCCAGTGCAGCCTCGGCTTGCTGAACCTTTATGCGCAGGTCACGGTCGTCGATGAGCAGGAGCGTATCGCCCTTGTTTACGAATTGATTGTCCTCGAACTTCACCTCATTGACATACCCGGAGACACGACCGATCACGGGACTTATGTTACCGTCTATTTGGGCATCGTCGGTGTCTTCGTGATGGCGAGCATAGGTGAACTTGGAATATCCCCATGCCGCGATCGACACAACTACCAGGGTCAGGGTAACCGGAAGTAGCTTGCGTTTCGGAGCAGGAGTCGAAGGAGGGAGTTGTTCTTTTTCCATTGGTGCAACGAACTATTCTTTTTCAGGCAACAGATAATGTCGGATAAAATCGTGGAGGTGGGCGCGCAAGCGTTCGCGGAGAACGGTCAATGCATCCTCCGATTCGGAGAAGGTGGCACCAACGATGCGTTCGATCAACGGCTGAGAACCGTTGACGATGAATTGAAGCATGCCGATGAAATTCAGGAACGTCACTTCCACATCCACCTGGCGGAACCGACCGGTGTGGATACCTTCCCGCAAGGTGTCCATGACCATCCGGGCATTCCCATAGATGCTTTCGGCGATCGTTTCATGGGCATCGCCGCGTTGCTGCAACGTGAGTTCGCGGAATACAATGCGGTGAAAGGGACGTTGCGCGATCATCTTTCCGAGGTAGAGATCCGCGATCGCCAACATCCGTTCCAGCGGATCAGCGATTTCCAAGCTCAGGTTTTCAAGTCGCTCGCGCATTAGCAGCACTTTACGTTCTACCAGCGATTCGAACAGCTTTTCCTTCGAGCCGAAGTAGTAGGAAATCATCGCCACATTGACGCCCGCTTCAGACGCGATGAGTCGGACGCTGGTGCCTTCAAACCCCTTTTCAGAAAAAAGGCGCTCGGACACATCCAGGATCTGCTCTCGCTTAGTTTGACTCATCGGGCCGCTAAATTAAACAGTTGTTTAATGTTAAACAATCGTTTAATATTAATTTGCCAAAAATTTCGAAAAATCATCTTTCTACATCTATCTATAGACATTTATTTAATCATTAATCAAAATGATTAAATAATAGCATGAATTGACCGATCAGGCAAGACCAGCCGCCTTATACCTCTATCTATACAATCCATTCAAAGCCCATTTAGGTCTTAAAAAGCCTAACTTTGCGACCGATTTCGCTGTTAAATGCCTGAAATCCGGAGCATGAATCCTCAAAGTCAACCTGCCGATTACTTTCCCATCCTGCTGCAATTCATCGTTGCCCTAGGTTTCGTGGTTACCACCCTGGTGGCTACGCACTTGCTTGGGCCAAAACGTAAATCGAAGGTCAAGCTGGATCCGTTCGAATGCGGAATCGAGTCGAAGGGGAATGCCCGAATTCCATTCTCGATCAAATACTTCCTGGTTGCCATCCTGTTCGTGTTGTTCGACGTGGAAGTCATTTTCATGTATCCCTGGGCCGTGAACTTCAAGACGCTGGGTGTAACCGGCATCCTGGAAATGTTCCTGTTCATGGGCCTCCTGCTGACCGGATTCTTCTATGTGATGAAGAAAGGCGCATTCAAGTGGGAATGATGACAGCGGAAGCTGAATAAATCGTTCCTGCAAAATCCCAAGTCAATGTCCGACATCCAGACCTCCAACATCAAGATCGCAAAAGCGCCGGAAGGCTTCGAAGGCCCGGGGTTTTTCGCGACTTCCCTTGACAAAGTCGTAGGACTCGCGCGTAAGAATTCCATTTGGCCTTTGCCGTTCGCCACGTCCTGTTGTGGGATCGAATTCATGGCCACCATGGCCTCGCACTATGATCTCTCACGTTTCGGTTCCGAGCGACTGAGTTTTACTCCGCGACAAGCCGACCTGCTCATGGTCATGGGTACGATTGCCAAGAAGATGGGACCTGTGCTGCGCCAAGTGTACGAACAGATGGCGGAACCGCGGTGGGTGCTGAGTGTAGGCGCCTGCGCTTCCAGCGGCGGTATTTTCGACAGCTACTCCGTACTGCAAGGGATCGACCACATCATTCCGGTTGATGTTTATGTACCGGGATGCCCTCCCCGACCGGAACAAATTCTGGAAGGCGTGATGAACATTCAGAAACTCGTGCACAACGAATCGCTTCGTCGTCGCAATTCTCCCGAATACAAACAACTCCTGGCCAGCTACGGCATCGAATGACCATGGAAAAACCAACGATCGATCAGGTTATCGCAGCCATCCAGGAGAAATTCGGGGAAGCCGTTTTATCGGCGCATCCTGAATACGACTTCCAGGTGCTGACCCTGCGGAAGGATATGGTCCTTGCCATCGTGCGCTTCCTGTACGACGACGAACGCTTCCGTTTCCGTTATCTCACATTTGCAACGGGCATCCATCTTCCAAACACGGAAAAGCCGTTCGGCATGGTGTACCAGTTGCACAGTCTGGAAAACAACCTCCGCATCCGGCTCAAAGCCTTCACGACGGATCACGACATTCATTTCGATTCGCTGACGCCGGTATTCCCCGCCGCGAACTGGATGGAACGTGAGACCTTCGACTTCTTCGGATACAAATTCCACGGACATCCGAACCTGAAGCGTATCCTGAACGTGGATGACATGGACTATCACCCCCTTCGAAAAGAATATCCGGTGGAAGACCAGACCCGTTACGACAAGGATGACACGCTCTTCGGTCGCAAGCCATCCCAGTATGACCGCAAACGTCTGATGTCCTGAACCGCACCCGCATGGATTCGATCAAACTTCCGCTGACGGAAGAACCCAAAGAATATTCGACCCTCAACCTGGGTCCCACCCATCCGGCCACGCACGGTATTTTCCAGAACGTCCTGAAAATGGACGGCGAGATCATCATCGACTCCGAGCCTACGATCGGTTATATCCATCGGGCATTCGAGAAACTCGCCGAGCACAAGCCGTTCTATCAGGTCACGCCGCTGACCGACCGTCTCAACTACTGCTCCTCCCCCATCAACAACATGGGGTGGCACATGACGGTGGAGAAACTGATCAAAGCAGAGATCCCGAAACGCGTCGACTACCTGCGTGTCATCATCATGGAACTGGCGCGCATTGCGGATCACCTGGTCTGCAACAGCGTGATCGCCGTGGATACCGGCGCCATGACCGGCTTCCTGTATGTTTTCCAGTGGCGTGAATTCATTTACGAGATCTACGAAGAGATCTGCGGCGCCCGCCTGACGACAAACATCGGTCGCATCGGCGGCCTGGAGCGACCGTTCAATGAAACGGTTTGGCGCAAGATCAAACACCTCCTGAAAGAACTACCTGCCGGACTGAAGGAATTCGAAAGCCTGGTGATGCGCAACCGCATCTTCATGGACCGCACCATCGGCTGCGGCCCGATCACGGCGGAGAAGGCATTATCCTACAGCTTCAGCGGCCCGAACCTTCGCGCTGCCGGCGTCGACTACGACGTCCGCGTGATGAATCCTTATTCTTCTTATCAGGATTTCCAATTTGATATTCCGGTCGGCGTGAACGGCGACACCTATGACCGCTTCATGGTACGCGAGGAAGAAATGTGGCAGAGTCTGTCGATCATCCGCCAGGCAATGGAGAAATTGGAAAAACTGGAGGACCAGACCAGCTTCCATGCCGATGTACCCTCCTTCTATCTCCCTCCGAAGGAGGACGTGTATAACAACATGGAAGCGCTCATCTATCATTTCAAGATCGTGATGGGCGAAACGGACGTTCCCGTCGGGGAAGTCTACCATTGCGTCGAAGGCGGCAACGGCGAACTCGGCTTCTACCTCGTCAGCGACGGTGGCCGCCAGCCTTTCCGGTTGCACTTCCGCCGACCCTGCTTCATCTACTACCAGGCCTATCCCGAAATGATCAAAGGAGGCTTCCTCAGCGACGCCATCCTGACCATGAGTTCGATGAATGTGATTGCGGGGGAGTTGGATGCCTGAGGGGGAGTGAACAGTGAATAGTGAACAGTGAACAGTGAACAGTGAACAGTGAACAGTAAATAGTGAATAGCGAATAGCGAACAGTAAATAGTAAATGGTCATTCGTAATTAGCTCTTGGATAAGTAAAAGCTTGAAAGTGCTTGTAAGGCAAGAGTAGAGAGAAGACTAATCTTTCCTGTGTAAAAGAAATTCAATCCGCCCCAATTCACTCTTCGCTATTCACTATTCGCTATTCGCTCCTAATCAGTACAAGTCAGATCGAATTCACCCATGACTCAAATAAAATTCTCCGACGAATCGCTGAAGCTCGTACAGGAGCTGATCGCGCGTTATCCGGAGGGCCGGCAGAAGTCGGCGCTGATTCCGGTATTGCACATTGCCCAAGCCGAATTTGACGGTTGGCTGAGCGCGCCGGTAATGGACTACGTCGCTTCCTTACTCAAGCTGCAGCCGATCGAGGTTTACGAAGTCGCCTCGTTCTATTCCATGTTCAACCTCAAACCGGTTGGCAAGTGCGTGATTGAAGTCTGCCGGACGAGTTCGTGCTGGTTGTTGGGTGCGGAAGACGTGATTCGTCACCTCGAAAAGAAACTGAACATCAAAGTCGGGCAGACCACTGCCGACGGCATGTTCACCCTCAAATCGGTGGAATGCCTCGGCTCCTGCGGCACCGCTCCGATGATGCAGGTCGGCGCCGACTATTACGAGAACCTCAATTTGCAGAAAGTCGATCAACTCGTGGACCGTTTCCGGGCCGACAACAAGCGTAAATCCTACACCGACACTCCCGAACCCCGTAACGTCTGATCCATGGGAAAGAAACTGCTCCTGCAAAACGACCGGATTCCGGGCATCCAGACTTACGAGGTGTACCGTAAAAACGGCGGTTACGCTTCGGTGGAGAAAGCGATCAAGACGATGACGCCGGAGGCGGTCGTCGAGGAGGTGAAAAAATCCGGCTTGCGCGGCCGCGGCGGTGCGGGCTTCCCGACCGGTATGAAGTGGAGTTTTCTCGCGAAGCCTCCGGGCGTACCGCGTTATCTCGTTTGCAACGCCGACGAGTCCGAGCCAGGCACGTTCAAAGACCGCTACCTGATGGAGCGGATTCCCCACCTCTTGGTGGAGGGCATGATCACGTCCAGTTTTGCGCTGGGCGCACACACCTCGTACATCTACATCCGCGGCGAATATTTCTATGTCGCCCGTGTCCTTGAACAAGCCATCCGGGAAGCATACGCCAACGGTTGGCTGGGCAAGAATATCCTCGGCTCCGGCTACGATCTCGACCTGTACGTACAGGTCGGTGCCGGCGCTTACATCTGCGGCGAAGAAACAGCATTATTAGAATCACTCGAAGGCAAGCGTGGCAATCCGCGCATCAAGCCTCCGTTCCCAGCTATCGCGGGTCTGTACGGTTGTCCGACCGTAGTGAACAACGTAGAAACCATTGCCGCGGTCGTACCGATCGTGAACGACGGGGGCGATGCCTATGCGGCTATCGGTATCGGTAAGAGCACCGGCACCAAGCTGATCTCCGCCAGTGGCCACATCAACAAACCGGGCGTTTACGAGATCGAACTCGGCGTACCGGTAGAAGAATTCATTTACTCCGAAGCATACTGCGGTGGTATCCGCAACGGTAAAAAGCTGAAGGCGGTAGTCGCCGGCGGCTCTTCCGTTCCTATTCTTCCCGCCGAACTCATCCTGAAAACGGCCAACGGCGAACCTCGCCTGATGTCGTACGAATCCCTCGCGGATGGCGGTTTCGCCACCGGCACCATGCTTGGCTCCGGTGGCTTCATCGTGATGGACGAAGACACCAGCATCGTCAAGAACCTCTGGAACTTCACCCGCTTCTACCACCATGAATCCTGTGGCCAGTGCAGTCCGTGTCGGGAAGGCACCGGCTGGATGGAGAAGATCCTGCACCGTATCCTCGACGGACACGGCGACATGAGCGATATCGAGTTGCTGTGGGATATCCAGAGCAAGATCGAAGGCAAGACCATCTGCCCGCTTGGCGACGCGGCCGCCTGGCCCGTGGCCAGTGCCATCCGACACTTCCGGAAAGAGTTCGAAGAGTACGTACAAAATCCCGCACGTATCAAGGATGTGCGGCACTATTACCGTATCAACCAACTGACCGAAGCCTGAGGCTTCCGTTAGTCATGACGAATATCGCCGGTTCGTAACCCACCCGGGCAGGCGCAATGAAACAGAACGAATGGCAAAAGTGACCATCGACGGCCACCTGATCGAAGTACCCGACGGTACCACGATCCTCCAGGCGGCGCGCATGATCGGCGGCGAAATCGTACCACCGGCCATGTGTTATTATTCCAAGCTGAAGACCAGTGGCGGCTATTGCCGGACCTGCATCGTGAAAGTCACGAAAGGTTCCGAAAAGGATCCACGACCGATGCCGAAACCGGTAGCCTCCTGCCGCACCACGGTGATGGACGGCATGGAAGTCCAGAACATCACAGCGCCCGACCTGATGGCCGCCCGTGCCGGTGTGGTGGAGTTCCTGCTCATCAACCATCCGCTGGATTGTCCGATCTGCGACCAGGCCGGTGAATGTCACCTGCAGGATCTGGCCTACGAACACGGCCTGGCCAAGACCCGCTACAAGTTCGCCCGACGCACGTTCGAAAAGATCGACATCGGCAGCAAGATCAAGCTGCACATGACCCGTTGCATCCTCTGTTACCGTTGTGTGAAAGTGGCCGACCAACTGACCGACGGCCGCGTACACGGGGTCATCAACCGCGGCGATGTTGCCGAGATCAGCACCTACATCCAAAACGCCGTCCACAACGATTTTTCCGGCAACATGATCGATGTTTGTCCGGTAGGCGCCCTGACCGACCGCACGTTCCGTTTCGTCAGCCGGGTCTGGAATGTGAATCCGTTCGATGCCCACCGCAACTGCAGCAAGTGTTGCGGCCGCGTGACGCTGTGGATGAAAGGCAGCGAAGTGGCGCGCGTTACCGTGCGCAAAGACCGATACGGCGAAGTGATGGATACCCCTGACGGAAAAGCCGGTTGGATCTGCAACGACTGCCGTTTCGAGAACAAGCAGGCATCCGACTGGACGATCGAAGGACCGACGAAACTCGACCGCCATTCGGTGATCTCCCAAAATCATTATACGCTGAAAGAGCCGCAGCACAAACCGTTGCTGAATGCGGTGGACGTAGTCCCCGACAGCCACCGGCTCAACTAAGCTCCTTTTCACCTCCGACCATATCGTCCTATGCTGACGTCCCAATTGATCTTCACCATCATCCTGATCGTAGCGGTCTTCTCGATTTCGCTGGTGATCGCGATGTATTCCACCTATGCCGAACGAAAAGTCGCGGCCTTCATGCAGGACCGAATCGGCCCCAACCGGGCTGGTCCGTTCGGCATCCTGCAACCGCTGGCCGACGGCGTGAAGCTGTTCATGAAGGAAGAGATCATTCCAACCGTATCGAACCGATGGCTGTTCATTCTCGGCCCGGGCGTAGCGATGACGACCGCTTTGATGACGAGCGCCGTTCTTCCCTGGGGTAAGGGGTTGACGATCGGCGGCGAATTCTACGCCATGCAGGTCACGGATGTGAACATCGGGATTCTTTACATGTTCGGAGTGGTTTCCATCGGTGTTTATGGCATCATGATCGGCGGCTGGGCATCGAACAACAAATACTCCCTGATGGGCGCCTTGCGCGCCTCGTCCCAGATGATCTCCTACGAGATCGCGATGGGGCTTGCGATCATCGCCCTCGTCATGATGACCGGCACCCTGAGCGTTCGCGAGATCGCCGAGCAACAGGCCGGCGCTCACTGGAATGTCTTCTACCAGCCGCTGGGCTTCCTGATCTTCATCGTTTGCGCCTTCGCGGAATGCAACCGTACGCCCTTCGACCTGCCTGAATGCGAAAGCGAACTGGTGGGCGGCTATCACACCGAATACAGTTCGATGAAACTCGGCTTCTACCTCTTCGCCGAATACATCAACATGTTCATCTCCTCCGCGGTGATCTCGACCCTTTACTTCGGTGGTTATAACATGCCGTTCATCGGGCGATTTGTCATCGACCCGAACATCCTGAGCATCCTGGGAACGGTCTTCCTCTTCGGCAAGATCTTCTTCTTCATCTTCTTCTTCATGTGGATCCGGTGGACCATCCCCCGCTTCCGCTACGACCAGTTGATGAACCTGGGTTGGAAGAACCTCATCCCGTTGGCGATTGCCAACATCTTCATTACCGGACTGGTCATGTGGCTGACCGGGAAAGTCTCTTAATTCGACCAATCCGTGAGTCCGAAGAAAGAACTGGTCATTATTGCAGGACCCAATGGCAGCGGAAAAACCACCTTTGCACGAGCTTTTATCCGAGAGAAGGGATACCGCTTCCTGAATGCTGACGAAATAAACAAAGAGCTTCAAATTGAAAATAAAAACAGTAACTCCATTGCTGCCGGCAAGGAATACTTCAAACGACTTGATCTACTCCTCGATAAGAATAAAAACCTCATCATAGAGTCAACCCTTTCAGGCAAATTCATGGGACGCCTGATCAAACGGCTCGAACAAAAGAACTATAACATTACCATTATCTTCGTTTATCTGGACTCTCCTCAATTGTGCATAGCCAGGATTAAAGAACGCGTAAAAAAGGGCGGGCATGCAGTACCAGATTCCGACGTCACCCGACGTTATTTCAGAAGCTGTTCCAACTTCTGGAATCAATATAAAAATAAGGCTGCCCAATGGCTGCTGTTAAATAACTCTGGAGACCAGATCAAACGAATTGCGGAGGGATCCGGAAGATCAATGCTTGTTAACGACGAGGCATTACACGTCCTCTTCCTTAAAAACACACTTTCTAAAAAATGAAAGCAAAGTCTATCAACAATCCAGAATTCTTTCATCGGATGGCTGAATTAGTAGCTATCGCGAATGCAGGCGTCAGAAATGCTCTTGAAGAGAACCGTCGCCGGAGAATTCCAATAGTATTCTCCCTCCTTGGCAAAATTTATTACCGCTTGCCGGACGGCACCATTACCCATAAAAGTCCTTTTAAAGGATAAGCGATGCAATCACTGACCAACCGAAGCAAAGTCGTCGCCAAAAAGGAAATGACCTTTTCGGAAAAGATCTACCTGCCGGCCATCCTCGGCGGGTTGAAGATCACCTTCCGGCACCTCTTCAAAAAGAAGGCGACCATACAATATCCCGACCAGCAACGCGAGTTCGCCCCGGTTTACCGCGGACAGCACGTGCTTAAGCGCGACGAGAACGGGGCCGAACGTTGCACGGCCTGCGGCCTGTGCGCGGTCGCTTGTCCGGCAGAAGCCATCACCATGGTAGCGGCCGAACGTCAAAAGGGCGAAGAGAAACTTTACCGTGAAGAGAAGTACGCGAAGGTGTACGAGATCAACATGCTGCGCTGCATCTTCTGCGGGCTCTGCGAAGAAGCCTGTCCGAAGGAAGCCATCTTTCTCACCGACCGCATCGTGCCGACCGAATTCAAACGAGGTGAGTTCATCTATGGAAAAGAGAAGCTAGTCGAAGGCGTCAATCAGCGCGTGGATGTTTCTCCCCGTCAAACACCTTCGGTCGCCGCTTTCAAGCAAGACAAATCCCTTCAGCACAACCGCCTTTCCTGACCCCAAGCCCTAAGCGATGACGCTCTCGCTCTTTTATTTCCTCTCCTTCCTCTCCATCCTCAGTGCGCTGATGGTGGTGGTCTCCCGCAACCCGGTACACAGCGTGTTGTACCTGATCATCACCTTTTTCGCCATCGCCGGACATTACATCCTGCTCAACGCCCAGTTTCTGGCCGCGGTGCACGTGATCGTCTATGCCGGCGCCATCATGGTACTCTTCCTGTATGTGATCATGATGCTGAACCTGAACGCCGAAGTGGAGCCGCACAAATCGGCGATCCAGAAGATCGCGGCTACGGTCGCCGGGGGTTTACTGATGATCGTACTGGTCGGCGCGCTGCGCAACGCTGCAGTTCCAGCCCCCACTGGCACGGGTGGTCCGCAGGTCGGATTGATCCACAACCTCGGCCAGTCGTTGTACAAAGACTTCATGCTGCCGTTCGAGATCAGTTCCATCCTGTTCCTCGCCGCCATGGTCGGAGCTGTCATGTTGGGTAAAAAAGAAATCAAATAAGCAGGAAGTCATGGAAAACGTCACCGAAATCCTCCGCCTGGTCCCCTTGAACCATTACATCCTGTTGAGTAGTCTGCTATTCAGCATCGGCGTGATCGGCGTACTCTTTCGCCGTAACGCGATCGTCATTCTCATGTGCGTGGAACTGATGCTCAATGCCGTCAACCTGTTGCTGGCGGCATTCTCCAGCTACCATCTTGATCCGGCCGGTCAGGTCTTCGTCTTCTTCATCATGGCCGTCGCCGCCGCTGAAGTGGCGGTAGGCCTGGCGATCCTGACGATGATTTATCGGAATATCGGGACGGTGGATATTGATGCGTTGAATAAGCTGAAGTGGTGAAATAGTGAACAGTAAACAGTAAACAGTGAACAGTGAACAGTGAATAGTGAATAGTGAATAGCGAATAGCGAATAGCGAATAGCGAATAGCGAATTTTAGCTGCCGAAGCTAAAGCTTCGGCAGGAGCGAATAGTATACGTTGGAATTACAAAAAAACAAAAAGGCTGCCTGAGGCAGCCTTTTGTGTTTTTGGGGTTTCGAAGAAGACCTTCTTTCAATATTAGGCTTACCCCTTCCATCCCGTACCTTTCCAGAAGGCGTTCGATCGAACGCCTTCTGGAAAGGTATGGGATGGAATCTTTGATTGAGGTTTCGATCAAATGCCTTCCGGCAATGAACTGGCAGGATTCATTGATTGAGGGTTCGATTGAACACCTTCTGGTACCGGATGGAAAGGGATCGAAGGGATCGATAGATTATGAAATGTGAATAGCATGGAACATTCAAGATCCGGCTGGCTAACTGAAAATACTTGTAACTGGAAACTTGTAATTAACAACCAGTAACCTCTCCCAAACGATCCCGGTCCATGAAAAAAGGTTCGACCAGCACCATTCACTGTTCACTGTTTACTATTCACTATTCACTCTACCCTACACCTTCCCGACATTTCCCGAACCGGTAATCCTGGTTTGCAGGTGTGCGGGCTCGGATACATAGTAAACGTTTCCGGAGCCGGTGATGTCCACCTTTAAGTTGTTGGCGACATCGACCTCAGTATTGCCACTGCCGGTGATGGAGATTGCGCTGGTGAACATCTTCAGCTCGCGGGCATTGATGTTGCCCGAGCCGCTGATGCGGATATCGGATTCCGCGACGCTTCCGGAAAGTGACATCGTGCCGGAGCCGGCCAGGGCGGCCTTGAGCGACTTCGCTTCGAACCGGCCTTTGATATCACCCGAGCCCGACAGGCGGAGGTTCAGGAAATCACAACTGAAAGTGCCGGTAGCGGTGATGTTGCCGGAACCTGTCAGCTCGACCAGGCAGAGCGCGGGCATCGTGATGTAGATGTTCACGCCACTCTTGGAACGAAAATCTCGGGTGAAATCAATCACCAGTTCGTCGTTCTTCACTTCTGTGGTGATCTTGGACAGCAGGTTGTCATCGGCTTCGATGCGGACATCCTGTTTGTCACCCTGCGCAACGATCACGTTAGCGCCGCAGCGCAGGTCGATACCGTTGAAGGCGGGCAAGTTTCGTTGTTCGGATTTCGGATGGCCCGAACCTTCCAGGTTACAGGCGGAGGCATTCAGGCTGATGAAGAATGCCAGGAGGGCGAGGGTGGGTTTCATGGGGTGAGGAGTTATGGGGTTGGAGTGAGGGGTGGGTGGGTAGGTCGTAATTAGAAACTAGTAACTAGTAATTAGTAATTGGTGGTTGGTGGTTGGTGATTGGTCGTTGGTCGTTGATGAAATGACCTGAGGCGTTTCTTCTATCCAAGAACTAATTACCAGTTACCAGTTACTAGTTACTAGTTACCAGTTACCAATTACCAATCACCAACTTCGAATCACCATCCCGCGATCGTGATTCCGACATTCACCGGATAGAGCTCAGGACCTTTGTTGTCTTTGAAGAGCGAAGAGAAGTAGTAATCCGCGAAGAGGTTGAAGTTACCATAGCCCATCGCGAAGCGGGCGCCGTAGCGGAACGGGTTCAGGTAGAAGTTGTCGTAGGTCTTGGGTTTTTCGGTCTTGCCGTCGAGCTCATACTTCTGTTTGGTATGGGAACCGATACGAAGCCCAAGCATGGCGCCGGCAGTGAAGTGAAACGCCTTCTTCTTGTCCTTGCTGGTGAAGTACTCGAACAGTACGGGCACGGTCAGGTAACTGGCTGTGAGTTTCGACTTCTGGTATTTGATCTCACTGGTAGTGTCAACGACGGCAGAAACGCGTCCGTCTTTGTTGCTCAGGGAAACGTTGTTGGAGAAGCGGTAGTTGTTCCAGGTAACGCCCAGTCCGGTGAGGAACCAGAAGTTACTCTTACCGAGTTGCACGTCCTTCTGCAGCAGGTTGAGTCCGACCGAGATGGACTTCTCTTCGCGCAGCTCGAAACCGTTCCAGCCGGCCGGCAGACTGAAGGAGTTATCGCGGGTCATGTAAGTATTCATACCCAAATCAAGGCCCGCCCAGATCGGTTTCACGTCATGCTTCTTGCGCGCCTTGAGGCTATCCTTTGCGGAGATGATGAGCACTTCCGAATCGCCGAAGGTCAGGTGTGTCGTGTCGCGTTTGATGTTGAGCGACTCATTGGTGACGACCCGCCCCAGGCCGGTGACGTTCTGCGAAATGTTTTTGGGAGCGTTCTTGTAGGCGACCGTACCGCTGCCGCTGATGTTCGTGTTCAGGTTATCGGTGACATCGATGCTGCACTTACCCAGGCCGGAAATGCTGGCATTGCAGTTGGTGGCTTTCAGATCGAGTGCTTCCACTTTACCGGAGCCGGAGATCTTGAGGTTGGCGTTGGTTACAGCGCCGCTGAGTATGATGGAACCCAGTCCGGAAATGTTCGCGCTCAGCGATTCATATTGCACGTCGAGTGTGATCTTACCGTCGCCGCCGATATCGATCAGGAGGGCCTTTCCCGTAAAAGTCGATTGACCCATGATGCTGGCGCGACCGGAAACCTCAATACGCTCGAGGGAGGGCAGTGCGATGTAGATCGTCGAACCGGCGCCGTCGATGTTCAGGGTACCACCATCGACGCGGGTCTCAGTAGCTTCGCTACGGTCACCGCTGACGATCTTGACTTCCTGGGTTGCATCCTGACGGATGAAGACCTTGGCCACGGAGCGGATATCGATTCCGGTGAAGGGAGGCAACTCCCGGGTTTCCGTGGTCTGTGCGCTGGCACCCGTCATCCCGAGGATAGCCAGTGCGAAAGAGAGCATGAAGCGTTTCATATGTGTAGGATTTAGTTTGTTTTTCGCTTGTTTATGAATAGGACGGTTGAGTGGGGCGGTTGTTACAGGAAGGGGGAAAAAAAGTGTGAGACCGAGGCAGAGGGACGTGGGACGAGGGACGAGGGACGTGGGACGAGGGACGAGGGGGTGGAAACTGGGAATTAGTAATTAGTAATTTGTAATTAGTAATTGGTTATTGGAGATTAGGGATCTTTATGAAGCCTGGTCACGGCTTGGTCAATCGATAAAAAGGGTTGCGACGGAAGATTCGTTGTCACAATAACTGAAAACACGCAACCCGCCCGCCTGCCTGCCTGCGCTAAAGCTTCGGCAGGCTAGCACGAAACTCAAAACACGGAACTCGGAACATTTTTCACCTCGGTTCCGTTGCTCGTACCTACTTACCGGCCGGAACGACGGATGGAGAACTTGCCGATAGCGAGTGCGTAAGTGTTGGATTGGGTGACGGGATCCGACTGATGGTCGACGGCTACGTCGGAGCCGGTCGCTTCTCCCAACTTCCGGGCGCCTTTTTCGACGATCTTCCAGAGTTGTCCGTCTTTGGTAGTCTGTTCACGCAGACCGAGCTCGGCGAGTTCCTGCTCGGAGAAAATATCGGCCAGGGATTCACTGCCGTTGACGACACCGGCCGGACGTAAGGGTTCGGATTTGGCGGGAGTTGGTTGCTGCGCGAACACCGGCTCCGGTAGTGGCGATTGTTCAGGCTGAATGCTCTGCTTTTGTTCCGGCGACTGCTCCCGGATCTGCTGCTTCGGATGTTCGAAGATCGGATGCGGAGCCGGCGCTTTTTGTGCGTAGGTCGAGCCCGGATCCGCTGCTACCGACTTCTGCTTCTCTTTGAGCTGACGAACAGGTGCCGATTCTTTGGATGTATCCACCGGCAAACCGGCGTACTGCGTCGAAGGTGGTACTTGCTTTTCCAGCGGCATGATCTGCTTTTCCGGATTGGAGGAATCGGCAGGAACGACGTGACGATCGGCCGTCATCGGTTGTTCTTCGGAACGGAAGTAGACATACGCCAGGAGTAAGATCACAATGGCAGCGGCGATGGAAAGCGACTGATATACCCGGGTCCGGAAGGCAATGACGCGTCCTCCCTTCTTTAGGCTATTGTGGTCAGGGAACACCACCGACTGATCGGGCTCGATGCGAAGGCGGGCGATCAACCCGGACTCCTTGCGAAGGGCCGGCTCCTGCTCGAAACGCTTTTGAAGTTGCTGCGCTTCGGTAACAGACAAATCACCTTCGTGCAGCGCGATCAACTGCTCGGTATCGTGCTGGTCGACCGATGGTTTTTTCAGCAACAAAGATTTCTCCGAAAAAACGACCGGCTCCGGCTCCAACGTGATAGCAGCAAACTGCTCGAACTCCTCCCGCAGGTCCGGATTCTGATCCAGAAAAGCCAACACCTCCGCCTTCAGCGCATCGCTGAGGTTCCCCTCGTGGTAGTCGAGGAAGAAGGATTCGTAGTTGGATCGGGTTAACATGAGGGACGAGGGGCGAGGGACGAGGGACGAGGGTTGGAGGTTTAGGGCTTCCTGCCTACGCTAAAGCTACGGCAGGCAAGCGGGTTCCGGGTTTCGAGTTTCGAGTTTCGAGTTTCGGGTTTCGAGTTGAAAAAGGACTATTTACTATTTACTGTTCACTATTCACTGTTCACTATTCACTGTTCACTGTTCACTCCTCAAACAACCACCTCCAACGACCCGATGTACTGCTTGAGGAACAATCGGGCGCGGTAGATGTAGACTTTGACTTGTGATTCGTTGAGGCCGGTGATCTGGCCGATTTCGGCGTAGCTGTAACCTTCGAAGTCGCGCAGGGTCAGCACGGCTTTTTGGATCTCCGGGAGTTTGTTGACCGCCTGGTGGAGGATCTGTTTGAGATCGGAATACTGTTGGGAATGCTGCAGACTTTCTTCGTGTGCTTCGGTGAGTTCGCTGGTACGCGACTTTTTCCGGATGCGGTCGATCATGGTATGATAACCCGTGGTGAACAGGTAACTCTTGGCCTTGTTTCCGTCGATGTTTTCCACGTTGCGCCACATTTTCTCGAAGGTATCCTGCACCACGTCACGTGCCTCGTCTTCATCCCGCATGTTCTTCAGGATGAAACGGTACAGACCGTCTGCGTGCCGCTCGACACAATCGTTGTATTCTTGTGTGGTCATGGTTCCCGGTGGGGGTCGGAAATCAGTGATCTAATTATGGGACGGGCTCCCGGGCCATTTGTTACAGACCAGAGATTCAATTTATATTATTGATTATCAATTACTTATCAATAATTTCAGGAATATGCCCGATGCCGTGACGAGGGCCCCGGGAAATGCACGGGAATTCGATAAATTCAACATCGCTGCCGACCGGCATTACACCGAAGCTATGAAAAAGAACTGCTACCTGATCCTGTTCCTCTTGTTTTTAACGCATCACAGCTTACGCGCTCAGCTCATCGTCAACAGCGGCGTGCTGAACCCGCAGCAACTGGTACAGACCCTGGTGGGTCCGGGCGTGACGATCAGCAATGTTTCGTTCACCGGCGTGCTGACGGCCACCGGTTCCTTCACCGATACTACCGGCAACCTGGGCATGAGCAACGGCATCGTACTTACGAGTGGTAGTCCGCTTCGCATCCCGGGACCGAACAACCTCGACAGCGCGCAGGTCGACAATCTGCAGCCGGGCGACCCCCAGCTCGACACGGTGTACAACACGTTCACCTTCGACGCGACCATTTTGGAATTCGATTTCGTCCCGGCATCCGACACCTTCGCGTTCAACTACCGATTCGGTTCCGAAGAGTACAACGAGTTCGTCAACCTCGGCGTGAGCGACATCTTCGCGTTCTTCGTCAGCGGTCCGGGCATCAACGGAGCGGAGAACGTAGCCCTGATCCCCGGCACCACCACGCCGGTGACGATTGACAGCGTCAACAACGGTTTCACGCCCGTCGGAACACTCTCAACCGGCCCGTGTGTGAATTGTCAATACTACATTGACAACCTAAACGGCACCTTTCTGCAGTACGATGGTTATACGACCATCCTCACGGCCGGCCGGAAAGTCTCGCCCTGTCTCACCTACCACCTGAAGATGGTCATCGCCGACGTAGGCGACGGCATCTATGATTCGGGCATTTTCCTGGAAGCCGGCAGTTTCAAGTCCACCGCCGATTTCCGCATCCAGTTCAACGGACAAAACGCTCCATCTACCGTGCGTGTTTGTCCGGGTGATTGCGCCGTACTCACCGCCCCTACCCTGCCCAATTACTTGTGGAGCAACGGAGAAACGACCCAGTCGATTACCGTGTGCAGCGACGGGCAGTACAACGTGAGTACTTCCACCGGCACTTGTTCGGCACAAAGCAACAACGTCTTCGTACAAATCACCGCGGGCCCCGACACTCCGGTCGTAAGCATCGTGAACGATACGGCTTACGCCAGCGTGAGCGGTTCCTTCCTTTCGTACCAATGGTACAGTGGCGGTGTTCCCGTGAGTGGAGCTACCGGCAGCAGCCTCGCACTGCCGTTCCCCGGCTGCTTCCGCTGCGAAGTGACCGACCTCCTGGGCTGCACCGCCATCAGCGATTCGGTTTGCGATTTCGTGCTTGGACTCGGCGGCGCTCCGCAGCAGATCGCGTTGGGTATCCGGACCGGCGCCGATGGCTCGTACACCCTGCTCCGCGAACAGACCGGCAGCGCGCAAGTAACCGTACGCGACCTGATGGGACGCACCGTATCGGTCGTCAACTGGGAACCAGGTAGCCGCGAGCTGCGGTTGTCGATCCCGGGCGAGCAGGCTGTTTACCTGGTCTCCTACTTCGACGGCGAGCACAGTGCAAGCCGAAGGATCCTGCGCTGATTGTTGGTTAAACAGTAAACCCCTTACCATCCATTGCATTCCCGGTGCTTACTTTTGAGCATCCGATCCAGCTATGACCGAACAGGAGCAGATTTCCGTTTTCGATATGTTCAAGGTGGGCATTGGTCCGAGCAGTTCACATACGCTCGGTCCCTGGCGTGCCGCTCAGCGATTTCTCGAGTACCTCGAACGCGCTGGTGGTTGGCAGTCCGTGAGCAGGGTTCGGATCCAGCTCTACGGCTCGTTGGCGAAGACCGGCAAAGGTCACGGCACCGACATTGCCCTGCAGCTCGGCTTGCTGGGCGCCGATCCGGTGACCTTCGACGTGAATGCCGTACAACCGACGATCGATCGTATCCGTGAAAAGCAGGAACTCCTGCTCGGCGGCAAGCACCTGATCCGTTTCGTTCCCGAAACCGATCTCGTCTTCCGCATGAGCGAATCGCTTCCCTTCCACCCCAACGCGCTGGTCGCCGAGGCCTCAATGGCGGATGGCCGTGAAGTGTCGGCCACCTATTACTCGGTAGGCGGCGGCTTCGTCGTGACGGAAGGTGAAACCGAGAACGGCAACAGCGGCAAAGCGGCCTTCCGGTATCCGGTCAACAGCGCGAAGGAAGTGCTGGCGTTCTGTGAAACCACCGGGCTGCCGGTATCGGAGATCGTGCTGGAGAATGAGCGTTGCTGGCAGGACGAAAAAACGATCCGACAAGGCGTACTCAACATCTGGCAGACGATGCTCGCCTGTGTACACCGGGGATGTCATTCGACCGGAGAATTGCCGGGCGGACTGAAAGTGACCCGTCGTGCCGCCGCGCTGAACGCCAAGTTGCTGAAAGGCGCGAACCCGGCCACGAGTGCCGCCTGGCTGCAGGCCATCCGCGAAGGCGGCAGCGGCTTTCAGTACACACTCGACTGGGTGAGTTGTTTCGCTTTGGCGGTGAACGAAGAGAACGCCTCGTTCGGACGCGTGGTCACGGCTCCTACCAACGGCGCAGCCGGTGTGATCCCGGCCGTACTGCTCTATTATGTATTGTTCTGCGACGGAGCCGAAGACGACCGCATCGTACGGTTCCTGCTCACCGCATCGGAGATCGGCAGCATCTTTAAAAAAGGCGCGACGATATCGGCCGCGATGGGCGGTTGCCAGGCAGAGATCGGCGTATCATCCGCGATGGCGGCCGGCGCCCTGACCGAACGGCTGGGCGGCAATCCGCAGCAGGTGATGATGGCCGCCGAGATCGCGATGGAACACCACCTCGGACTCACCTGCGACCCGATCAAAGGCCTGGTGCAGATCCCCTGCATCGAACGCAATACCATGGGCGCGGTGAAAGCCATCACAGCCGCGCAACTCGCGCTGCACAGCGATCCGAGCAAGGCGAAAGTCAGCCTCGACGACGTGGTCAAGACCATGTGGCATACCGCGCTCGACATGAACCACAAGTTCAAAGAAACCGCAGAAGGCGGATTGGCGGTGGCGGTGCCGTTGGGGTTGAGTGAGTGCTGAGCGGAGGGACGAGGGACGAGGGGCGAGGGGCGAGGGACGGGGGACGAGGGACGAGGGACGGGGGACGAGGGGCGAGGGACGAGTCGGGAGGCACATGTTGGGGGTTTTGATTTCACAGGCTCGCGTCACTGTACCTGAATTATAACTATGCTTCATTCAGGCGGCTTACGGAGCGACATTTCAACCGGGCTTTATGAACTTCAACGTGGTGCTCCTTCCATCCTGTGCTTCCAATTGCAGCAGGTATAGGCCCGGAACACACGCCTGCATTGGCAGAACACATTGACCCTGTCTTTTTCCAGGCGCATGACTCTTTTACCTTGAGGCCCCAAACGTTCATGGACCCATCGAAAAAATGTCAACTACTCATCGCATCACCACCAGTTTTTCACTTTTATACCCATTCCGAAACCTTACCACGATAGAATAAATACCATTTGAAAGGTCAAGAGAAAATGGCTCATTGCTTCTCACTTTTCCCTGCCATACACACCTTCCTGTTGCATCAAATATCTCATAATCAAGATTGTTGTTCATCGATGGTAATGCAAGTGAAATAATTCCATGGGAAGGATTAGGATAAACATACATTTCGGTTGCCGAAAGAATAACAGAGTCCGCAACTACAGTCCAATTACCATTGTATTTAGCGAGATTTTCAATTGTATCTCCATTTATACTACGAAAACCGCCCGCAATGTACAACTCATCATTGAACTCCTCGATTGCCAATACAACATTGTCAATTTCATCAGAGGTAAACTTCGACCAAGAAACACCATTCCATAGAGCGATTCTAGATGCTGGCAACCCGTCCGCAAGCTCAAAATAACCCACAGCAAACAAGTAGCCTTTTAACACTTTCATCCTGACGGCTGCTGCATTTAAACCAATTCCTGCGGCACTTACTCCTGCTCCATCGTATCTAAATACACAAACGCTAGGAGCACTTATCAAACTGCCACTAACCAATAATTCACTATTAAATTTCTCAATTGAAAGAAACGGGCCACCCCAAGACGGTTGAGCGATCTGAAACCACACGCCATTCGTATCTACTGCCGAAAAGTGAAAATAAACTCCAACACTATCAATGAACGAACCTACACAATATAATAAACCATTATGAGTAACGACATCTGTCATCAATCCGCCACGAAATTCGGAAGCTGGCACACCAACTAATCTAATCCCATTTTGATTTAACGCAAACAGATAAGGGGAATATGAGCCATTGATCGAATCAAACCCACCGGCTGCCCAGAGCTCTCCATTTAGAATCTCGAAATCACGGACTACACCATTCGTGCCAATGCCATACCCGGGACACCAACTGTTACCACAGCGTTTGGCAAATCCGCCTGTCCAAACAGTTTGCCCACCAGTATTGGAAGTTTGAAAATATCCACCAATAAAAATGGTATCGTTAAACGAGGTAATTGCTGTTACAATCCCCCCGGCATCTACAAAATCAGTGTCCATAGCTAACCCATCGTAAGCTGCAATTCCGCTTGTCGGGTAACCATCAACTCGGGTGAATCCGCCGCCAATGATCAGTTGTCCGTGGCTGCTATCCGAATACAACGCTCTAATCTCCCGATCGAAATCCGCCACGCGTACCCATTGACCGAGCGAGGAAAACCCCGAAAGACTCATAAACAAGAAAATCGACAGCTTCCTCATAAAAGTCATTTTTCAAAATGAGTGCCTCAATACAAGATAACCTAAACAGTAAAACTCAGTGTCCACCAACCCAGTCAAGCCATAATATCAACTTCAACCGTTAAGGTGGAATCAATTTCAAATCCAAGATACCTAATTAGGTGAAAGCTACCCAGAGTCGAAGCGGTTATTTGCCAGGTCACCTACATTCTATCGTTTCAAGCCTAGCCCCGATTGAGTCTCGTCCTGGTTAGTCGGTGAGTAAAGGGAATATGCCGCGTGACGAGACGAAAGCGGGTACGCCGGTGAGTCGAAGCCGGAATGCTCCGCTCCTAATTTTTAAAATTTTGAGGATCATTTTGGGACTGACAATTTTACCGGGTACGAAAAAGGCATGATGCTTGACGGGTATGCTTCAAAATCCTGTCAAACGAGGGCTTTCCAGTAACGGGAATGTTATTTTCCGTGAACGCACTTGAGTCGTTTTGGAATATTCTCTTTGTTTGTCATCAGGAACGGACGGTTTCACACTTGAGAAAACTTCTTCTTTACGGCGTCGGGATTCTTTTCGCGCTTGCTTCCATCCCGACATCTGCACAATTCCAACGCAGCGGAACGGCTACCGCCGTTTCCTGCGACTGCTACCGGCTTACCCAAGCGACCGGCGCGCAGAACGGCTCGATCTGGAACCAGCAGCGCATCGACCTCGGCAATTCGTTCGACTACAACTTCACCGTCATGTTCGGCTGCAGCGACGCTGGCGCCGACGGGGTGGTGTTCGCGTTGCAAACGAACCCGCTCGCCTCCGGCGTGTCGGGTGGCGGTATCGGTTATCAGACGATCAGTCCGTCTTTGGCGGTGGAGTTCGATACCTACCAGAACGGATGGGATCCCACTTACGACCACATCGCGGTGATCTCGAACGGCGATGTGGACCATACCACCGCGAACAACCTGGCAGGGCCTGTGGCCGCGCTTGCTTCTTCGGGTAACATCGAAGACTGCCTCTACCATGACGTGCGCATCCAGTGGACGAGCGCCACGAACACGCTCAACATCTGGCTCGACGGATCGCTTCGCCTGAGTTATACGGGCAATATCGTCGCGAACCTGTTCGGCGGCAACGCGCAGGTGTACTGGGGCTTTACCTCGAGTACCGGCGGCTCGGTGAATGAACATATCGTCTGCATGAGCCGCAATGCGGATTTCAGCGCCAGCGCGACCGACCTCTGCCTCGGGGAAGACCTGCAACTGACGGACCTGTCGGTGAGTTCGCTGAACCGCATCACCTCGCGCAGTTGGGACTTCGGCGACGGCACCACTTCGATCGCCCTCAACCCGACGCACACTTATTCAACGGCCGGTAACTATACGGTAACGCTGACGATCTCCGATCCGAGCGGTTGTACTGCAACGGCTACACGGAACGTACAGGTTCATGCCTTGCCCGTATTGAGCTTACCGGTTGACAGCACGATCTGCAGTGGGAGTACGCTGCGACTGAACGTGAGCGGCGCGCAGCAATACGATTGGGCTCCTGCTGCAGGTCTGAGCGCCACCAGCGGCGCGAACGTGGACGCCACGCCTTCCGTCGCTACCACCTACACGATCACCGGAACGGATGCCAACGGTTGCAGCAGCAGCGGGACCGTGAACGTCGGGCTCGCGCCTGTACCCAACCTGCAGACCAGCGGCGATACGGCCTATTGTGATGGCGCCAGCGCGCAACTGAGCGCCAGCGGCGCCAGCGTGTACGACTGGTCGCCGGTCACCGGGCTCGACGATCCGACGATCGCGACGCCACTGGCCAGTCCGCTTACGACGACCGTCTATACGGTAAACGCGAGCATCGGCTACTGCACCGCCACCGCCACCTTGACCGTCACGGTCGATCCCGTGCCGGTCGTGAGCGTGTCGGGCAACGCTATCCTCTGTCTCGGAGCTTCCTCCTCGCTGAACGCGAGCGGCGCGACCAGCTACAGTTGGTCACCGGCCAATGGCCTGAGCGCGAGCAGCGGCGCAAGCGTGAACGCGACGCCCGTCAGCAGCATCGTCTATACGATCACCGGCTCTACCGCCGCGGGTTGCACGGACGACACCACCTTCAGCATCACCGTCCATCCGGTACCGGCAATCAGCGTACGACCCGACACGACCGTTTGCGAAGGCGTCAGTCTGGAGCTGTGGGTAACCGGCACCGACACCTACCGCTGGACGCCGGGTACGGGTCTTTCTTCGGTAACCGATTCCGTAACCAATCTCAGCGCGACGGCCAGCACCGTTTATACCGTGAGCGGAACGAACACCTTCGGTTGCAGCACCACCGCCACTACCTCGATCACGGTGAATCCGTTGCCCGTCCTGCAGACGATGGCGAACGTGACGATCTGCGAAGGTGATGTGACCGCTCTGAACACTGGCGGAGCGGCAGCGTATGCTTGGTTACCACTGACCGGGCTCAGCGCGGGCAGCGGCAGCAGTGTGAATGCCTCGCCAGTCACGACCACCCAGTATACCGTCACCGGCAGCACACTCGGCTGTACCGCTTCCACCACCGTGCAGGTGAACGTGAATCCCCTGCCGGTCCTGACCGTGACACCTCCGGTGATCATCTGCATCACCCAGAGCGCGACGCTGAACGCAAGCGGAGCCGCGAGTTACAGTTGGTCGCCTGCCGGCAGCCTGAACAGCGGTGTCGGCGCGAGCGTAGTCGCGACGCCGGCTTCCACAACCACCTATACAGTTACCGGCACCACGAACGGCTGCAGCAGCAGCGCGACCATTCCGGTCACGGTCGCTCCCGCGCTGAACGTGCAGATCACGCCGGCCAATCCGGTCATCTGCGCTGGCGAGTCGATCACGCTGAGCGCGCAGGGCGCCGCCAACTATACCTGGACGCCGGCGCCCGGCCTTGGTTCGGTGAGCGGCCCGGTGGTGACGGCACAACCCGCGGGCACCACCACCTATTCGGTCACTGGCAGCTCGGGCGTTTGTACTGACGACGCCGTCGTCACCGTACAGGTAACGCCCTTGCCGGTCGTGACGATCGATCCTGTGCTGCCCATTTGCACCGGACAAAGTGCAACGCTGCAGGCGCAGGGGGCCACGAGCTATCAATGGCTGCCCGATCCCGCGCTGGCCTCCACGAGCGGAGCGACGGTGAACGCATCGCCGGCGACTACCCAGACGTTCACGGTGGTCGGAACCCAAAGCGGTTGCAACGACACTGCGCAAGCCACGATCGTGGTGCATGCATTGCCGGTGGTAAGCGTTGCCGGCGAGGATTCCATCTGCAGTGGATTCTCCACGACCCTGCTTGCCAGTGGCGGCATCGCGTATCAATGGTCGCCTGTTGCCGGACTGGATACCACACAGGGAATACAGGTCCAGGCAGGACCCTCGACCTTCACCGTTTACACCGTAACCGGCACCGACGCGAACGGCTGCAGCAATACGAGTACGCATACCGTGGACGTGTTGCCCTTGCCGGTCCTCAGCGTATCGCCCGGCACCACGATCTGCGCGGGCGACACCACGGTCTTGCAGGTAAGCGGAGCTTCGACCTATAGCTGGAGTCCGACCAACGGACTGAGCAGCGCGAACGGCAGTACGATCAATGCATCGCCGGTTGCGAGTACCGTTTACACCGTCAGCGGCTTCCTCACCGGTTGTCGTATCGACGCGACCGTCAGCGTGAACGTGACGCCCTTACCCGTGTTGGTGTTGCAAGCGGATACCACGATCTGCTATGGCGACGCGGCTACGCTGGTCGTGAGCGGCGCCATAAGTTATCAGTGGTCGCCGGCCATTGCCCTGAACACCACCAACGGCGGTACGGTCGTAGCGAATCCTGTCGCCGATCAGGTGTACACCGTGACCGGCAGCGCGCAGGGTTGCAGCAGCACGGCCAGTACACAGGTACACGTCACACCGCTTCCGGTCATCACCGTACAGCCCGTCACGGCCGTTTGCTCGGGCACCACCGTTACCTTGCAAGCGCAGGGCGCGACGACCTACACCTGGTCGCCGACCGCCGGGCTCCTGAACACCAGTGGTGCGAGCGTGCAGGCGCGGCCGGATGTTACCACCTACTACACCGTCACCGGCACCTCGCTGGGTTGCAGCAGTTCGGCCAGCGTGTTCCTGGAAATTTTCCCGACACCCGTCGTCAACTTCCTGCCGAATCCGGTCTCCGGTTGCGCGCCCTTACAGGTCCGCTTTTTCGATCTGTCGACCGCGGAAGCAGGCTCGCACTATCAATGGACGTACAACGGCATCACCGATACCAGTCGTCATCCGGAGCTGTACTTCCCGGACGCGGGTACCTACTCCGTTCGGTTGGAGGTGACCACGCCACACGGATGCAGTTCCTACTTTGAAGCGGAAGCGGTGACCGTTGATCCGCTACCGGTAGCGGACTTCAACGTCAGCACCGAGGAGACCACGATCCTGACACCGGTGATCCGGCTCACGGACGCCAGCAGCGACGCGAGCGCCTGGGCATGGGACTTTGGTGATGCGGCCGGAACGTCGTCAGACCAGAATCCCGTTTACACCTATGCAGACACCGGCACCTACGTGATCCGGTTGATCGCCTTGAGTCCGCACGGTTGCCGCGACACCGCCTACGCGCGCGTGCGCGTGAACGAAGACTACGCGTTGTACGTACCGAACACCTTCACGCCGAACGGCGACGGCAAGAACGAGCTGTTCTACGCGTATGGCATCGGCGTCCATGCCTTCGAGTTGCTGGTCTTTGATCGCTGGGGCAAGGTGATCTTCCGTTCCGATTCGCTGCAACAAGGCTGGAACGGCAACTACCAGGGCGGCGAAAGCCTGTGCCCGGAGGGTGTTTACGTGTACAAGATCCGCGCACAGGACCCGAAGGGCGAGTGGCGGGAAGCGAGCGGCAACGTGAACCTGATCCGCTGAGGCCGGCGATTGCGTACCTTTCGGTATGGATCGGATCCTTCACTTTTTCGAAACCCTGCAAGCCCATCCGCTGCAGCGCATGGGCATCCTGATCGGCGGGCTGCTGTTTTTCTGGATACTGGAAGGGGCGATCCCGTTGTTACCGCTTCGTTTCCGGAAAACGCGCGTCCGGCATGCCGGCGTCAATCTGTTCTTCACCTTCCTGCACCTGATCATTCACGGGTTGCTCGCGTTCGTGATCATCCTCATCAGCGACTGGTGCAGGCAACATCAATTCGGACTCGTGTACTGGCTGGATGCGGGCATCGGCCTGACGGTGCTGTTGAGTTTCCTGACGCTCGACTTTTTCGTCGGCTGGCTGGTGCACATCACGCAACACAAGGTTCCCTTCCTCTGGCGGTTCCACATCATCCACCATGCCGATACGAACGTGGACGCCACCACCGGTCTCCGGCACCATCCGGCGGAGAGCCTGCTTCGGGGCTTGTTCTTCTTCGCCGGCGTATGGATCAGCGGCGCGCCGATCGTTGCCGTCATGTTCTATCAGACCGTCCTGGTTTTCGCCACCGCCTTTACGCATGCGAACATCCGCTTGCCCGACTGGCTGGATAACGCCATTGGCTATGTGCTGGTATCGCCCAACATGCACAAAGTGCATCACCACTGGAAGCAGCCCTACACCGACAGCAATTACGGTGCGGTTTTGTCGGTCTGGGACCGGCTGCTGGGCACGCTGACCACGCTCCGGCCTTCCGAGATCCGGTACGGGTTGGATCGCAACTTCCCGGGTGAACGGGACGAGGACCTGGGCACCTTGCTGAAGGCCCCATTCCGGAAGCTGCCAACCGACTGAAGACATTTCATTTGCTACTGCTCATTCATTCGTGCTGTTGGAGTGGGTGGATGGTGTAGGAAGCGAGTTCGTTGATTGATGTGGTGATTGGTGATTGGTGATTAGTGATTGGTGATTAGTGATTCGGGATGGTTTTGTTCACAGAGGTGCGTCTTCGATTTAACAATCCAATCACTAATAACGAATAACCAATCACACGATCCACGTTCGTTCAGCCAATCGCCTTCCCACCTATTTCCCGATGATCTCAAATTCCAACGTTGTGTCCATCAATAATTGGATTCCTGCATTATTCCGTTGTAGTGATCAATGACCTTGTACACATTTCGCGTTAACCGGTCCGTGTTTACGCTGAACATTGAGTGGCACGCTTACCTTTGCAGCAATCCCATATTTATGCAACGTCTGCTCCACCTTCTCTGCCTGCTGTGTCCCTGTTTGCTGAATGCCCAACCCCTGATCGAACGCGAGTTCGGCGGACCCGGGTATCAACGCGGGGAGGAATCCATCCTGTTATCCGACGGCGGGTACGCCGTAGCCGCTTCCGGCAACGACAGCACCACCGGCTTTCTTGACGCGATGATCATCCGCCTTGATTCGAACGCGAACGAACTATGGTCGAAGCAATACGGCGGCTTCTCTTCGGATTTCACCAGTTCCATTGCACCAACGGCGGATGGCGGATTCGTTGTCGCCGCCACCACCTATTCGTTCAGCAGTGATCCCGGCACGACCAGCGACTGGTGGTTGTTGCGGCTGAACGACCAGGGTGACACCCTCTGGACACGCACCTTTCCCAAGCCGGGCAACGACCGGATGTACGACATCCACGTGAACCGCGACGGCAGCCTGTTGCTCACCGGCTGGATCTCGATCAGCGGTTACGCCCGGGGTACGATCATGAAAGTATCCGAACAGGGTGATTCGTTGTGGAGCTTCTCGTTGGGCTCCAGCGGAAATTCCTTCGCCCAGTTCAGCTCCGAGTTGAGCGACGGACGATACGTGATGGCGGGTGCTCGTTTGTTCGGGAACTGGCAGGCCTGGATCGGTTTGTTCGATACGTCGGGCACCCTGCTCAACTCCTATTCCTACGAAACGCCCGTCACCAACAGCTACGCACAACGAATCTTCGAACATCCGAATGGCGGATACCTGCTGGGCGGCAGAAGCGGCACTTCCCTGAACATGGCACCGTTCATCGCGCGGCTGAACGATCAGTTCGACACCTTGTGGACCCGGAACTACCGGAACACGGTCGATATCAATACCCAGGAAGATGACTTTCCGATCACCATGACCGCGGAAGGCGGCGCCGCGTTTGGCGGCGGCCGGCTGGTGGCCGGACTGCCGGTCGGTTCGATCTATAAGACCGATACTTCCGGCAACGTAGTGTGGGTGCGTGACTTTCCGGATCCGTACGACAAGAAATTCATTGACGCGTTCACCGCGCCCAACGGCGACTTCGTATTCACCGGTTACGCCAGGGGTTTCAGCAATGTAAGCTGCGAAGCGTACCTGATACGCTGCGACACCAGTGGTTCTACCGGTACCACCACAGCCGTGACCGAGTTGGAAACGCCGCGCGTACTGGTCTATCCGAATCCGGTGCGTGACGAAGTAGTGTATCTCCAAGCGCCTTCTCCGGCTCCGCGTACGGTTCAACTGCTGGATGCAGCCGGGCGGATCGTCCTGACACGCGTATGGACGACCGAATCGCTCGCGCTCCCCTTGTCCAGTCTTTCAGCGGGCTGGTACATTGTGGAGATCCGGGAGGGAGATCACATGCAGCGCGAACGCATCCTCCGCTAAAAAGAACAGGTCGCAAGCCGGTGGGCCTGCGACCTGCAGCAAATCCTTTTTCGGTTTACCAGTTTTTCATGAATCGTCCGGTGCGGATCTCACCCTGAATATCGAGGACGACCTGGTACGCGCCGGCCGGGAGGTTGTCTGCTTCGCAACTGATCGTATTCTCCCCCGCAGCCAGGTTCACTTCGCGCGAACTCATGCAATAGCCGGAGGAGGAGAAGATGCGCAGTACCGCTTTGCCGTCGTTATCGACCGTGACCGGCACGTTGATCGTACGACCGGCGGGATTCGCGGAGGCCCGCAGCACGGACAATTGCTTTTTACCCTGAGCAGGCGAACCGACAATGGCTCGGAACGATTCCGAGCGGACATCGTACTCGCTCTGACGCATCTGATGGTAACGCCGACTGGCTACCGGTGTGGGATTATCCAATCCGGCCGTGAGGGTTGCGATGGAAGGATCCGACTCCTGCAGACTACCGGCGACCTCTTTTTTGATCACCGGAATGGCGGACCGATCGGATGCCGTTGCATCGCCGTTGCCGGCCAGGTTGAAGCCGAAGAAGGCCCAACTGGCCAATACGACCGAAGCGAAGGTGAAAACGAGCGCTGTATGAAAACGCAGCGCGACGCGGGGACGAAGTTGAAGACGTTGACGCATGGGAAGTGTTTAAAAGGCGGGGAGCGCCGCCGTAACGCTCAAATTAACCCTGTGCAGGCCGAAGGCGCGGCACTTCACCGCCAAACCTTACACTGAAAGAAAAGACCCGAATTATCGAATCAGCGAAAAGCGCGATTTGGTCAGCAAGCCTTCGGATTCCAGCATCAACACATAATTGCCGGCCGGGAGGTCGGCAGTCGTGCCATTCACGGTATTGGATCCGCGTTGCAAGTTGAGCAGCCGTTGTTGCACGCAGGCTCCCGTTGCATTGTAGATACGCAGTGTTGCCTGACAATCGGACTCAACCGTTACCGGCAACATGAACCGGTCGCGCACCGGATTCGGGTAGATGGCAATATCCCGGCTGCCCGACCTTGTCGCTTCGACCATGACCGAAGGGAAAGTCTCCGATCGTCCGTCGTAATCGGTCTGCCGTAAACGATAGTAACAAATCCCCGCAGGCGGCTGTGGATCAGTCCACCTGTACATACTAGTCTCGCTGGTCGTGCCCCGGCCCGCTACACGATTCAGGGCCTGGAACACCGAACCGTCGGTCGAGCGCTCGATGGTGAAAAAATCGTTGTTCACTTCAGAAGCCGTTACCCAGCTCGTAAGAACCTGCTGCCCGTTCCGTTTCGCTTCGAACGATACGAGCGACACCGGCAGCGGACTGAAGGTGATGTTGATGAATTGCGTATACAGGGAGACGCGGCCGCAGGCGTCGGTGACACGCAGCGTAACAACATCGGTCGTGTTCCCGCCAACCGTCGGCGCCGTGTAAGCGGTGGTGGCGGCGGAGCTGTTGGCAAACGTGCCTCCGAGCTGACTGGTCCATTGATATGAATACGGCGGCGTACCGGATGAAACGGTAGCCGAAGCGGTTCCTGAGGCACCGGAAGGAAGTGTAGCGGTAACCGTGGCGTTGATGTTGATCTTCTTCGCCGTCCCGGCGAGGAGGATGAAATTGAAATACGCGCGCTGTGCGGCAACACGATCCGTAGCACTGGATCCACCGGTGGAGAGATCGTGGCCTGCCTCGTACATCACCCAGCCGTTATTGCTGTCGCCATAAGCCGGACCGTACACCAGCAGCACCCCTTCCCGTGGACTCGCACCATTGGAAGTAACGACACCCCGTCGGGTAGCCGTGTTCCATTGACCGGTGGAATGCGGCACATACCACTTTTCCGAACCGGAACTGGAGGCACCGTGCATATTACCCATGAATTGCATCACGGGGTCTGTCGGATAATAATAAGTATAAGGCGAAGTGGAATTACCCGCATGCACTTCCGGGTTCGTACCGCATTTGCCGTTGTTGTAACATTGGAGTCCTCCGCTGGAAAGAAAATTCAGTTGACGGATCGGTGCCACGGAGCTTTTGCAATACTCCATCATACTCACGCTATGGCATTGCGCCCAGATCCAGGATTTCTGTGTCGTCACAAAATCGTAGAGGTAATTATGCGTGTTCCAGGTCGGATCGCCGTGCGGGTTGGTCCACACATCAATGCATCCGGTCAGCTGTGCAGGCGAACCCACCGTATAGGCGGACGCAGGAATTCCCGCATTCGCGTAGTAGGCAGCGAGGATGGATTGATTTCCCGACAACGAATCGATCATCACGGTCGGCAGCGCTGTGAGAGTATGTGCCACCGGTACGCTGATCGCGCTCACCGTGTAGGCGCCCACGACTCCCTGCGTCTGCCAGTACGCAATGCGGGCGGCAACCGCCGGCGTGATGAATTCCTTCTGGATGACGAACGGCCCGCCTTTGTAATTGACCGCGTTATGCGAAAAGTCGTTGGCATCCTTGGTCTTGGCCGGGTCGATGACCCACTTCACCGGCACACTGTAATTCCGGATGAGGTCGTAGATCATCCCGTACGGCTTCAAGCCGTTTCCGGTCGTTTGCGGCGTCACACCCATGTTGATGATGAACGAACCCGTCGTCATGGTTTCGTTGGCCGCGACTCCTGCCCGCGACTCTTCGGAATCACCGAACTGAAACACCAGCATGAGCGCCGAGGCGATCAGCACGAGCACGAAGGTGGTCGTGGCGAGCAGACGGAACCGCAATCGGGTGCGGTTTTGTGGTTGAATCCTGTTACGCATGGGCAAAGACTGGAACGTCCGGTACATTCCGGACATACCGTATATGCAGAAACCATCATGGAGTTTGCGGGAAATTGCGCTCCGTCTTACAGTTTTGTCGCGTGCGCAGCACACGGGAGACGGCTTACCGTCCGACAGGAAAATTCTTTGGAGCACCACAACGGATCACAGCTCACCTTTGGTCCCGTGTTCTCTCGTCAGATCAGCGGGGTGGTCCTGTTGAACTGCATTAGCCTGACGAGATCACCCGGGGCTAGCCTGCAACGCCGGTGATACGGTTCACCGTACGATCGAAAGCCCGTCAACTGCGTGCGATGTAGTCCGCAGTTGTTACGCTCCTCCGGAGCTGAAAAGTGAGATTGGTCGCCTGGGTCTATGATGTTCGGCCCCTCCGGGGCCGGGCTAACGAATCGCCGCATCGTAAAACTTCGAACTGCACGACAGACTATTATTCGCGTGTCTTGCTGTTCTGCAGAAACAGGGGTTCGGAAACGAAAAGCGCCCGGAACACTTCCTGTTCACGGATGGAATGCCCGAAATAACAAGCAGGATGGATTTGGCCGAGATGATCGTATCAGGATAATAGACCGCCCGGAAGGGGGTGGGTCAAATCATCATCTCCATACAGTGGAAAGTTGCCGTTTAACAAGATGGGGTAAAGCGCCCCCTAGCCTCTCGTCCCTCGCCTTGTCTCAATCCAGCTTGAGCACCGCGAGGAATGCCTGTTGCGGGATCTCGACGTTGCCGACCTGGCGCATGCGCTTCTTACCTTCCTTCTGCTTCTCGAGGAGCTTGCGTTTACGCGAGATGTCACCGCCGTAACACTTCGCGGTCACGTCCTTGCGCAGGGCTTTGACCGTTTCGCGCGCGATGATCTTGGCTCCGATGGAAGCCTGGATGATGATCTCGAACTGCTGGCGGGTGATGAGTTCCTTCAGTTTCTCGCACATCTTCTTGCCGAAGTCGTACGAATGGCTGCGGTGCACCAGCGCGGAAAGCGCGTCGACGGGTTCGCTGTTGAGGCGGATGTCGAGCTTGACGAGATCGGACTCGCGGTAGCCGATCGGATGATAATCAAACGACGCGTATCCTTTGGAGATCGACTTGAGCTTGTCGTAGAAATCGAAGACGATCTCCGCGAGCGGCATGTCGAACTGCAGTTCGACGCGGTCGGTGGTGAGGTAATGCTGGTTGACGATTTGTCCGCGCTTACCGATACAGAGCGTCATGATCGAACCGATGAACTCCGACTTGGTGATGATCTGGGCTTTGATGTACGGCTCCTCGATTCGCGCGAGGTGGTTGGGGTCCGGCATCTCGCTCGGATTGTGAATGTCGAGCACTTCACCGCTGGTGAGGTAGGCGGTATAGGATACGTTGGGAACCGTCGTGATGACGGTCATGTTGAATTCGCGTTCGAGGCGCTCCTGGATGATCTCCATGTGGAGCATGCCCAGAAAGCCGCAACGGAAGCCGAAGCCGAGGGCCGCGGAGCTTTCCGGCTGGAAGACAAGCGAAGCGTCGTTGAGCTGGAGCTTCTCCATGGAGTTACGCAGCTCCTCATACTCGTCGGTATCGACCGGGTAGATGCCGGCGAAGACCATGGGCTTCACGTCTTCGAAACCTTTCACCGCCTCACTGCAAGGCTGGTCGCGGTGGGTGATGGTATCCCCGACTTTCACTTCCGCGGCTTCTTTGATGCCGGAAATGATATAACCCACGTCGCCGGTCTTCACGACATCACGCGGGACCTTGTCGAGTTTCAGGATGCCGATCTCGTCGGCGATGTATTCTTTGCCGGTGGCGACGAACTTGACTTTATCGCCTTTACGGATCTCGCCGTCCATTACACGGAAGTAAGCAATGATTCCGCGGAACGAGTTGAAGACCGAATCGAAGATCAAGGCCTTCAGCGGAGCAGCCGGTTCGCCTTTGGGTGCGGGAATACGCTCCACGATCGCGGCGAGAATGTCTTCGATGCCCAGTCCGGTCTTGGCGGAAGCGGGAATGATATCTTCACGATTGCAACCGACCAGGTCGACGATCTGGTCCTTCACCACTTCCGGGTTGGCGGAAGGCAGGTCGATCTTGTTGAGAACCGGAATGATCTCGAGTTCGTGCTCGAGCGCGAGGTAGAGATTCGAAATGGTTTGTGCCTGGATTCCCTGCGCAGCGTCTACGATGAGCAGAGCGCCCTCGCAAGCTGCGATGGCGCGTGATACTTCGTAGGAGAAGTCGACGTGTCCGGGCGTATCGATCAGGTTAAGCACATACTTCTCGCCCTTGAAGGCGAACTGCATCTGGATCGCGTGACTCTTGATCGTGATACCGCGCTCACGTTCCAGGTCCATGTCGTCGAGAACCTGCGCCTGCAAATCCTTTTTGGAGATGGTCTGGGTGAACTCCAAGAGTCGATCCGCCAGGGTGCTCTTACCGTGGTCGATATGGGCGATGATGCAAAAATTGCGGATGTTCTTCACGCGCGGTCAGATTCCGGACCCGAGGTCCATTTTGTTCATTATCAGCAATTTCGAACAATTTCGAAATTTCAGCCTCCCGAATCCCGGGCGGGTTGCAAAAGTAGGCAAATTAGGGGAGGCAGGGATGGGGGTTGGTGTTTTGGAATGGGTGATTGGTGATTGGTGATTCGTAATTAGTAATTAGTAATTGGTAATTAGTAATTGGTAATTAGTAATTGGTAATTGGTAATTGAAAACAGGCGGTTAAAATATTGATTGCTTTCTTTGAAGGATTTGAGTGCGCGTATTGATCGAGCTTTGGGGTGTATTAGCCCTATTTTTTGCTAAAATAAAGGCTTTTCATCCTTCGAATCTCAATACAGGATTGCGTAACACCTTCCAGAATTAGCGTAACACCGCCGGAAGTACTCAACTATCTGTAAATAAGCAACTTACGCAATATTGAGTGACTGCCATTTCTTATTTAATTTATTAATTTTCAATTATTTAAACGTCAGATCCTTTCGATCTGCATTCAACTATCAATTCGCACATTCCTGGGACAAATCACCAATATCGAATCTCAAATCACTAATCTCACTTCTCCAATAACCTGGTAACCGCCGCCTGCTGGTTCTCGTAAAGGATTAGCTTAAGCGTCAGGCCCTGAAAACCATCTTTTTAACGATTTTTTGGCTTCTTATCAGCCTACCCGCGTTTCGCGCTACCGCTACACACGTGGCTGGTGGCGAAATTGGGTACCGTTGCCTGGGGGCTAACCGGGTGGAGATTACCATCGGACTCTTCTCGGATTGCGGAGCAACCGGTCAGCAGGTTTACACGAGTGTGGATGTCAATTTCAGTTCGAATTCCTGCGGTTGGCTGGGCGTCCAAACCTTACCATTGATCAACGGCGGTGGTGTGGAAGTATCGACCGGGCCATACCCGGTTTGCGGCGTAAGCAGTTGCCAGGGTGGTACCGCCTATGGCATTCGGAAGTATGTGTACCAGGGCGTGTTGCAACTGCAGGGCGCCTGTACCGACTGGCTGGTGAGTTGCGAATTGCTCAACCGGAACACCGTGGTGACCTCGCTGGTGAGTCCGCAAGACTATTCGCTGCACCTGGAAGCCGGTTTTGACAACCAGAATTTTCCGAACGATTCGTCCACGGTGTTTGCCAACCCTGCCGTACTGCTTAGCTGTGTGAACGACGGGCTTTTCTACGATCCACTTTATACCGACGCAGCAGCCGATAGTGTTCGAGCCCTGTTGATTCCGTCGCAGGGAATACCGGGGCCGGGGCAACCGCTGACGAATGTACCGTATGCGATCGGCTACTCCCCTTCTCTTCCGTTTCAGACAACTGCCGGATTCCAATTTGATCCGGTCAGCGGCATCTTCTCCGGTCAGCCGGCGATCCAGGAAGGCGCGACGGTCGCGTGCAGATTTGAACGCTACCGCAACGGCAGCCTCGCCGGCTATGTGGTCCGGGAAGTACAGGTACTGATCGCATTGACGTGCAATCGACCACCGGCCTTGTCGACCGCCACGATCGACACGATGAATTGCGGAGACACCAACCTGGTCCTGCACTTCGCGATGCCGCTCCGCTGCAACTCGGTCGCCACCGACGGCTCCGACTTCCGCCTGCTGGGACCGGACGGGCAACCGCTGCCGATCACCGGTGCGACTGCGATGAATTGTTCCAACGGACTTTTCACCGATCTGGAATTGCAACTCTTCCAGCCCTTGATCACCAACGGAAATCTCCGGCTGTGGTGCAAGACCGGCAGCGACGCGAACACACTGTTGAATAGTTGCGGCGATGCGCAGGGCGAAGGCGACACCTTATTCATCACACTTTCGGACTGTTTCACTGGCGTCCCCCGACTGCTGAATGTGAGCGTTACCGATCCGGAGGATAGTTGGCAGGCCGTTTGGGAAAAACCTGCCGGTCTCGACCATCAGCAGTTCAGTGCCTACACTGTTTACCGCAACGACGGCCCGGGAACGGATTATCAACCCATCGCTACGATCACGCAGCCCGACGATACGGTTTATCTCGATCCCGATCCGCGCGTTGCGGATCATCCGATACGGTACGCGGTGGACCTACGAACGAACACCGGATTCCAGTCGGCACGAACCGACAGCCTGCAAACGATCTTCCTCAACTGCACGGAACTGGCAGACTCGCTGCACATCGATCTCGAGTGGACAGCCTATCACGGTTGGCCGGCGACCTATGAAGTGGTGCAATTCGACAGCAGCGGGGTGCCGTTCGTCGTCGCCGGCAGTTCCACGACGGACACGGTCTATCGGTACGAAAAACCGGACCGTAACGGCACCTACCAGCTCAGGATCCGGACAGCCAACAGCGGCCAGCCGGTACTGGTAAGTTGGTCGAACAGTTGCCGATTTGAGGTCCGCAATACGGCGGTAGTGGTCAGCACCGTCATGACTCCGAACAACGACGGCAGGAATGACAACTTCTTCGTTCGCAACCTGGAGCAATATCCCGGCAGCCGGCTGCGGATATTCGATCGCTGGGGGAAAACCGTGTATGAAAGCGGGGACTATCGGAACGATTGGGATGGCGGTAAGCTGCAGGGAGATACGTACTTTTACATCCTTCAGGTCGCCGATAACCGGTCGACCGAAAAACGCGGCACCCTGACCCTGCTACGTTGACTGAACGATTTATGAAAGTTACCGAACACATTGCCCGCGCCAACGGGAAAACCCTGTTTTCCGTCGAGATCCTGCCTCCGCTAAAAGGCAAGAGTATCCAGAGCATCTACAACATCCTGGATCCGATCATGGAGTTCAAGCCCGCCTTCATCGATGTGACCTATCACCGGGAAGAGTATGTCTATAAGAAGCGCGAGAATGGCTTGCTGGAAAAGTTCTCCATGCGCAAGCGTCCGGGAACGGTTGCCATCTGCTCGGCCATCATCAACCATTATAACGTCGACACGGTCCCGCACATCATCTGCGGAGGTTTTTCCAGGGAAGAAACCGAGAACGCGCTCATCGACCTGCACTTCTTGAATATCGACAACGTCTTGCTGCTACGCGGCGACGCGATCAAGTCGGAGCCGGTATTTGAAGCGCATCCGCTCGGGCATCGGTACGCCATCGACCTCGTCAAACAGGTAGCCAACATGAACACCGGCACGTACCTCGACGAAGAGTTGCAAGACGTTACGCCAACGAACTTCTGTATCGGCGTGGCCGCCTATCCGGAAAAACACTTCGAAGCGCCGAACCTCACGACCGACATGCGCTGGCTGAAGGCGAAAATCGATGCGGGCGCTGAATACCTCGTGACCCAAATGTTCTTCGACAATTCGAAGTACTTCGCCTTTGTTGAAAAATGCAAAGAGATGGGAATTAACGTCCCGATCATCCCGGGGCTGAAGCCGATCACAACGCGTAAGCAACTCACCTCTTTACCGAAAGCCTTTCACGTCGACATTCCCCAGGAACTCATTGACCGGATCGAGGCTTGTAAGACCGACGCGGATGTCAAATCCGAAGGTATACAGTGGTGCGTCGAACAGTCAAAAGAGTTGATGAAAGCAGGGGCTCCCTGTTTGCACTACTATACGATGAGTAACGCGGAGATCACCTGCCGAATCGCGGAGAAGGTGTTTTGAGGGTGCGAATAGTGAATAGTGAATAGTGAATAGTGAACAGTGAATTTTACCTGTTGAAGCTTTTGCGTAGACAGAAGAATTGGAACATTCACAATAGATAGATGCGCATTTTGCGAAAATGAACTGTCCGCCGTGGCTGCGCTAAGGAGGGTATTTGAATCAAACGCTTCCGGTTTATTTTCTTTCCGACAGAAGTCGCTCCACATACTTCCCAATGATATCGAACTCGAGGTTGACAGTCGAGCCCGGTTTAAGTCGGTGGAAGTTGGTGTGTTCCCAGGTATAGGGAATGATGGTGACGGAAAAACGACCGGCTCCTGATTCGACCACGGTCAGGCTGACACCGTTCACACAAACAGAACCTTTCGGTACGGTGGGATGCCCGTTTGACGGATCATACGTAAAGTATACATTCCAACTGCCGTCGCGGGAATCGATGCGTTCCACCTTACCGCACGTATCCACATGCCCTTGCACGATGTGACCGTCGAGACGGTCGCCGAGGCGCATGCAGCGTTCCAGGTTGACCAGGTCGGCTTGCTGTAGCTCGCCCAGATTGGTACGCGCCAATGTTTCCTCTACCGCCGTCACTTCGTATTCCTCCCCTTCCACCTTCGTAACCGTCAGGCAGACCCCATTGTGCGCCACACTCTGATCCACCTTGAGCTCGCGAGCAATCGGCGTGCGAAAACGCAGATGCAGGTTAGAGCCTTCGGTGCGCGTTGCGACCAGTGGGGCGGTGGATTCGATGATGCCGGTGAACATACGCAGGTTCTGGGTTTCAGATTCCGGGTTTCCTGCCTTCGCTAAAGCTACGGCAGGCAGGCGGGTTCCGAGTTGAAAGATGAAAGTTGGAAGTTAGCTTGGTCTCAATTGCATTTCGGATTCGTCGACCTAAACAATTCAATGTTCTGGAAGCACTTCGGACAATCCGTCTACTGCCTGCTGCCATCCGCGAACTGATTAAAGTCTATTGCCCTCGGATCAAGTGCACATATCCTTTCAGCTCTACCGATTCTTCGCCGGAGATGCGGAAGAAGTTGACTTTGCAGGTGTAGTAATAAACGCCATCCGGGCAATCGCTGCCGTTGTCCTTGTGGGTGCCGTCCCAGTTGATGTCCTTGTCGGTCGTCTCGAATACGAGCTGGCCCCAGCGGTTGAATAGCTTCAGGTCAATGTCCTTGACATTCCGGTACGGCGGACAATTCCTGAGCTGGAGATCAAGCGTCGTTGTCGAATCGCAGGGGTGGAAGAGGTCGTTCTTACCGTCCTTGTTCGGTGTGAATACCGAAGGCAGCACATATTGACGGCACGTATCGACACAAACTGTTTCAGGGTCGGTCGTTTCGTTTCCATTATCATCTACCGCGGTGACCCGATAACATCCTGAGAGCGCGGGCAGGTCGATGTGCAGGTAGGTCGTGTCGTTTGCGCCGATCACCGAATCGATCCGTTCGAAACCACCGTCTTCCGTAAGCGAATAGTAGATGTAGTATTTCTCGACATCATCCGCACAGGTATTGTTCGGGTTGGTCCAGATGAGTTCGTTCCGGTTTTCGTTGCAGGATGAGAAGACTTCCAGATCCGGAGCACAGGGTGGGACGTTATCGAAGGGTGTACCACAAACCCGTTGAGACCGGTTAACAATCGGATCCACCAACGAAGGCAAGCCATAAGTGCCAATGCTGCGAACAAAGTAGCAATACTCGGTACCGTTGGTCAATGCCGTATCGGTGAAGGAGGAAGCCGTTGTACTGGCGATCGAATCGAAAAGCAAGGTGGCGGGATTCTGCCGGAAGATGTCGTAGCGATAATTCTGCCAGGGCACTTCCTCCTGCCAGCTCAACACGTTTGCCTGGTCGGTGGGGCTTACGCTGAGGAACACGCTTGAAGCGATGGTTGTGCTTCCTTTGAATGTCAGGGCACCGGCATTCGTGTAATAGAAGTCGACGCGGTAACTCCAGGCGGAACCCACTGTGTTGATTCCGTTATCGAGGAAGGTGGTATCGGCCGGGGCCACCAGGGTCGCGATCTGGGTGAACGAAGGGCCGACGAAGCCGGGAGAGCGAAACAAGCGGTACTCATACGGACCCGGATAATGGACAGTATCGAGTTCGATCGGTTTGCCCCAGGCCACGAAGACCTGACCGGCCGCAGCATCGGTGGTGACCACATCCGCATTCGTGATGACCGGCAATTCCCGGCGCAGGGAGGCACAAGCCTCCGGCGAAGCACAACTTTCCGAACGATCAGCGAAGACCGCGGTGACGAGGTAACAATACTGAATACCGATCACAAGTCCTGCGCCGCCGTTGTTATCGACAAACGACAGGGTATTGGCGTTGCCCACCGAGTCGAGGTAGGTATATCCGGTATAGGAAGGAACTCCATTGTCGCACGGGCATGGGATCGGTTGTCCGTATGCACCCGCACGGCGGTAGATCCTGTAGCCGACGAGGTTGGAACAGGTCGAGGGCGCAGTCCAGTCGATGCGGATGGTGTTGCCAACCGCAACCGCGGTCAGGCTTGGTGGCGGTGGGCCGATGACGCGAATGAACAGGCCCCGCAGCGAGACCAGGCTGATCGAATCCACCGGTACAATGTCATTCGCACGGAATTGTACATAGTAGGGTTGAGCGCGTACCAGGTCGCAATCCGGCTGCCAACTGAATCGGCTGATCGCGGTATCGTTGTTCTGCTGTATCGGGGCGAACGTAGCGGTGGGCGTAACCTGGAACGGGCCACCGGAGGCGCTTAGCTGCACGATGTTCTGGTCCGGGTCGATCGCCGTCACCAGGAAATTCAGGGAGTCCCCTGCCAGTACACAGGTATCCGCCACGGCTTCGATGACCGGCGGGCGGTTGTTGCAGTTGCCGATGAGGATCTGCATATCACGCGTGACATACCCCATGTTCACGCCGTTTCTCCACTGGATGATGCGAAAGGCTACGTTGTATTCACCCGGGGCGATGGGTGTATTCCAGGTGAGGTCGCCGGTGATCGGATCGAGCGAAAACGAACTGGAGGCGACCGGGAATGAGTAGCCCGGAATGGGATCCGCGTTAAGGCCACGGCAGACGGTCAATTCATACGACAAGCTGTCGCCATCGGGATCAAACGCGTTCGGATTGTGTATGAACGTACGGCCGACACAACCGCGGTCGATCGGGGGGTAAGTCAAAACCGGTGAATTGTTCGGACAGCGGTACGGGTCGACAATCAGGAGGCTTTCAACGGAGAACGGGACATCGACCGAGGAGGGGATGTTCACCACACCTTCGTTGCGGTTCGGATCGACGAAGTAAATCTTGAAGCTGCCGTTGCCGGCATAGGTATGCGTATTGATGTAGATGTTCTTACTGATATCGTTTCCCAGGTCGATCTTCTGCTGACGCACGAAAGACGACTGCGTTCCGTCGCCCCAATACACCGAGTCGAGCGAAGGCCGGTCGGCCTGGATGCTGCTGGTACGGGTGTACGTGGTGATCGTTACCCGATAGGTGTAAGCGGCGTTCGGTGTAGTGTCGGTCGGGCAGGTGCCGATGAATTCCCAGGTGATCTCCCCGGCCCGGTTGTGCGTCGCCTGCGCGAATGCCAGCGCAAAGAGCACCAGCGCGGCAGAAAGGAAAATTCGAAGCAGTGCGGGACGCATGCGGAGCATCAATAGGTGATGAGTTGCTGTTCGATGGTTTCGGGTAATTGGCGGTCTTCGAACTGTTGGTTACGAAGTTGCGGCTCGAATCCAGCCTCACGAATAGCCTGTTGAATGCCGTTTGACGTGAAGCGATGCGGTGCGCCGGCGGCGGAAACCACGTTCTCTTCGATCATGATGGAGCCGAAATCATTGGCGCCGCCATGGAGGCAGATCTGCGCGATCTCCTTGCCGACCGTCAGCCAGCTCGCCTGGATGTTCGGAATATTCGGCAGCAGGATGCGACTGATGGCGATGGTGCGGATGTACTCTTCGCCGGTCACTTCATTGCGTACGCCTTTGATGCGGCGGAGGATGGTATCGTGGTCCTGGAAGGGCCAGGGAATGAACGAGACAAAACCCTTCGCGTCCGCTGGCTTCTCCGATTGGACTTCACGCAGCCAGATGATGTGCTGGAAGCGTTCTTCCAGCGTCTCCACATGGCCGAACATCATGGTGGCGGAAGTCGTGAGATGCAGTTGGTGCGCGGCGCGCATCACATCGAGCCATTCGCGACCGGAGCATTTCCCTTTGCTGATCAGCCGGCGAACACGATCACTGAGGATCTCGGCGCCGGCGCCGGGAAGTGAATCAAGTCCGGCTTCCATCAGGGCACGAAGCACCTCGGTATGCGATGTCCCTTCGAGCTTGGTGATATGCGCGATCTCGGGAGGCCCGAGGGCATGCAACTTCAGATTCGGATAAAGTCGTTTGAGTTCCCGGAAAGTGTCGATATAAAATTGTAAACCAAGTCCGGGGTGATGTCCACCCTGCAACAAGAGTTGCTCCCCGCCATAGCGGAAGGTTTCTTCGATCTTTTCTTTGTACTGATCGATGGTGGTGATGTAAGCATCGGCATGTCCGGGGATCCGGTAGAAGTTGCAAAACTTGCAATTCGCAATGCAGACATTCGTGGTATTGACATTCCGGTCGATGATCCAGGTAACCTTGTTATCGGGATGCAACTTTTTCCGGATCTGGTGGGCAACATCCATCAACTCCGCCGTGGGAGCATGGAGGAACAGGTACTGCCCTTCTTCCGCGGAGAGGAATTCGAGGCGGAGGGCGCGGTTTAGGAGAACGTCGGCATTCATGGTAAAGCGGTGAACGGGAACACGTTCGGTTAGAGAACAACTGAAACGTCTCCTGGTTCCACGGGAAAGAGCGGAAAAATGAGTAATTTCCGCCCTTCAAAAATAGGATTTAAAATGCACACTTCCATCCGCCTGACAGGCACCTACCGGGCCACGGATTCGCTCATTTTACTGCTTGATGACAAAAGCGGATTGCCTACCGGACTGCTGTCTGCCGACGAGCAAGCCTATGTTCAGCACGAGCTGAAGGCGGATCGCAACAATGTGGTGATCAACCAGTACCGTCGTCTGATCGCGGTCCACCGGCTCGACAAGAAAAAAACCGGAGCAGCCTTATTGGAGGCGTGCCGGCGTGCCGGAGACGCGTTATTGGGCGCGTTCAACCGTCAGAAAAAAGAACGGGTTGTACTGGTAGATGTGGCCGGACATGGGGATACAGCCCTTGCCTTGGCCGAGGGCATGGCCTTGGGTAATTACCAGTTTTTGAAATACCGTTCAAAAGGAAAGGAAAAGGAAGCCCATACCGTTTCGGAAATCCTGATCCAAAGCACCGAAGTAAGCCGTAAAGCGGTCGAGAAGCTGAACCATGTGATCGATGCCGTTTATCGGGCACGTACCCTGGTCAA
>WBZP01000023.1_pt2 | contig 84168 bp, 68 predicted proteins | sample 5204301 | NCBI WGS metagenome assembly WBZP01 (sample SAMN12412401, study PRJNA552823) | activated sludge metagenome | isolation source: activated sludge from nitrification reactor of wastewater treatment plant... | place: USA: Pennsylvania | collected 2017 | reverse complement strand
AAACACGGGGGCGCAAACGGCCCACCCAATACTGGAACACCCAGGGGGAAATCCCCTCCCGACGGCAAAAGTCCAAACGGCTCCCGCCCTCGGAGGCCCATTGCCCAATCAATTTTTCCATTTCCAGCGCCGTCCGGCGCTTCTTTGTCGCTTTTTCCATATCTTTGTCGCGGTTTGTAACGCGCAGCAAAGGTCGGGAGAAATTGGGTGGTGGAAAAGATGGGGTTGGTCGGAGGCTTACTGCGGGCCTGCAATTGGAGAAACCCCCAAAGCGTCGCCGCACCGCCCACAAGGATACGGGGCCGGTGTCTTAAACGTTCGAGCCGTATGAGACGAAAGTCTCCCGTACGGTTCTCAGAGGGGTAGCAGGAGTGGCCGAGTAGGCGCGCTCCTGCGCCTACTCGACAAAATGGCGGCGAAAGCCAACGCTCAAAGCCCAATGCACGGCGGCGCAGGCGCATATGCAGCCCCTAGGTACAAATATGCAGGTGCTAATCAGGGCTGCATCGCTGTGCCAGGCAGCAATTTAACCATGATGCTTCCCGTCAGTTAAACTGTCGGTGCGCCTCAACCCAATATCGGTGGCAGGTTGAAACACCAATGGCACATACTCGGTAACCACATCGCTCTTGTCGAGGCCAAAAGCTTTGGCATCGCTAAGGCTCAGACCTTTTAAGAAGAAATAGGCATGCAGCAATAAGCCATCCCTGAGTGCAAATTCATTCTCAATAGAAAGGAATTTTTCTATCACTAAGAATTTGAAATCAGGCTCGGCATTGTACTTGGTGGAACCATCCGGGTGAATATGTAAATTAAGCTCTTTGTTTTTCACTAAGTCTTCTACTATTTTCTTGAAATACAGTTCTGTTTTAGGCAATATTTTAAATCCCACATTGATGTTCACTTTTATAAGCGTGTCATCTATCAATTCTGTAACATCGTAATCAAGCGTATAAGGTTGATTGGTGCGATTGATATGTAAAAACCAGTAAACATCGGCCCGTTTTGGCTTCTGCGCAAAAATGGATTTAATGATTTTTTCTTCAATCTGGTGCTTCCTGTCCGATTTGGTGAGGTAAATTAAATGCGTGGCAAATTTTGGGATATTGTCATCCACCGTCAGTTCGGCAAGCAGTTCTGTATGCTTACTTATATCAACGAATTTTGTAAACCTGTTGTTGATTTTACGGGCATTGTACCAAATATACATCACCAAAAAAATGAGGGAAGCAAATATAAGAATTGACCAGCTCTCTTTAAGTTTTACAATATTTGCTACAAAGAAAGAGAGTTCAATGGTAAGAAAAACCCCTATGGTACCCACTACATAAATAACCTTCCATTTTTTGATGTACATTAAATAGAAACTCAGGAGAAATGTAGTCATTAACATAGTAAGGGTAATAAAAAACCCGTAAGCAGCCTCCATGTGTTCCGACGACCGAAAATACAAAACCATACCAATACAACCAATCCACAGAATAATGTTCAGGCTTGGAATGTATATCTGTCCTTTTAAATCGGAGGGCTGTTTTACCGCCACTCTTGGCCAAAAGTTTAAGTTGATGGCTTCGCTAATAAGTGTATAACTGCCGCTGATAAGCGATTGCGATGCAATGATGGAAGCCATGGTGGCGATGATAATACTGGGCAGTAAAAACCAATGCGGCATAATTTCAAAAAACGGGTTGCGCCCATTGAGTTGCGCTTGCCCTGAGTCCATCATCCATGCAGCCTGTCCTAAGTAGCAGGCTACCAATGCAACCTTAATATATATCCAGCTTATGCGAATGTTTTTTCTTCCGCAATGCCCTAAATCGGAGTACAGTGCTTCGGCTCCTGTAGTACAAAGAAATACAGAACCCAATAGCCAAAAACCCTTTGGATATTGCGAAAGCAGTTCATAAGCGTAATAAGGATTAAGCGCTTTTAGTACATTGGGATGTTGTGTTATTTGGTAAAAACCCACTACCAACAGCAACGTAAACCAGATAAACATAACCGGGCCAAAAGACCGGCCAATAACCTGCGTACCAAACCGCTGCATAAAAAACAGTAAGGAGAGAATGATGATTACAAGCGTTACAACAAAGTTATTGCCTGCTACAATGGTTCCTTCAAAACCTTTCACCATGCTTAGCCCTTCAATGGCCGACGATACTGTAATGGGCGGAGTAACGATTCCATCGGCAATTAACGCCGTAGCGCCTATCATAGCCGGTATTACTAATTTTTTACCATACCTGCGTACCAGTGCATACAATGAAAAAATACCACCTTCACCCTGGTTATCGGCCTGCATAGTAAGCCATACGTACTTAATGGTTGTTTGAAAAACGAGGGTCCAAAAAATGGCTGATACGCCGCCATAAACGAGTATCTCCGAAATATCCCTATTGCCTACCACGGAGCGCAAAGCATACAGTGGGCTGGTGCCCAGGTCGCCATACACAATACCCATTGCCACTAAAAGCGAGGCGGCAGTTACTTTGTTTGAAAATCCATGATGTTGTTGTTCCATGCGCTATTCGTTAAATTGGCCGCAAATCTACTATGAAAAATTAATCTGCTGAACCATGCTACCGGATATTTTTAAAATCACATGATTTTTAGGGTATCCTCTTCCCGCCGCACGCCACCGAAATATACAATAAGGAAGCGGGAAATCGGAAGTTTTTTTGTTTATAAGAGGAACCGACGGTTGTGACATCCGACCCGTGAGGGCGGGATGAAGACTGCCAATGCCCACAGAATAGAACTAAAAGGTGAAAGCATGAGCAAGTATAATCGCTAAACTATTACCTTTGTCCCACCCTGCAAAGACACTTGCCGGGGGGGGCAATTTGCTCCGAAATATACACCCTCAAAGTGCGACCAAAATTCATTTAAGAAATCATGGAGCAAAAAAACATCGTGTTCATCGCCAAAAGTTTGGATGGATATATTGCCGGAAAAAATGGGGAACTCGACTGGTTGTACGCCATCCCCAATCCCGACGGGGTGGAAATGGGCTTTGAAAGCCTGATGCAGGAAGTGGACGCGATTGTGATGGGAAAGACCACTTTTGAGGTAGTGTGCCGATTTGACGGCGACTGGCCCTATCCAAAGCCTGTAGTGGTGTTAAGCCGCTCCCTGAAAGAGATTCCGGAGTACCTGAGTGGAAAAGTCTCCCTCTTGCAAGGTACTCCGGAGGAAATTGTCCAGACCCTGCACGAAAGGGGATACGGGACATTGTACATTGATGGCGGGCAAACGGTGCAGGCGTTTTTAAAAGCCGACCTGATTGATGAGTTAAGAATAACTACCCTGCCCATTTTGCTGGGGGGCGGATTTCCCTTATTCGGAGATATGGACAGGCCCTTGGCATTTGAACTTACAGCATCAAAAGTGTATTTAAATCAGATGGTACAAAGTTGTTACAGAAGAAAGCGGCAAGAATAGATTCCAGTATTCAAAGAGGGGAATGAGCCATGCCTTCAATTTTCCCAGAGTCGTAGCGGGAAAGCCTGCTGTCGAAAATTTTCAAAAAAAATTTTCAAAAAAAATTTGGTGATATACCCGCAAGCATCTTACCTTTGCGTCGCTTTTGAAGAAAAGGCACGGATTGGTAGTTCAGTCGGTTAGAATGCCGCCCTGTCACGGCGGAGGTCGCGGGTTCGAGTCCCGTCCAGTCCGCAAAAAATCCCCGGCACATCCTTGGTTGATGTGTCGGGGATTTTGTTTTTGCTGCCGGAGAGCCGATGTTCGGATTTTTCCTCTTATGCGGAAACCGCATGTTCCCGCACCGCCAACATCCGAAATCCGGCAAAAGACAAAGCGGCCAACAAGACCAGTATCGTCCAAAGTGCGGAGAAACCAAAGCGGGCGATCACCTGGGTACCCACCAATGGAGCAAGGGTATTGGCAAAGGAGTAGGTCATGATGTACCAGGCCATGTACGCCCCCTGATTGGAGACCCCGGAGCGTTTCATGGTGAAGTTGCTGCTAAACGGCATGACGTAAATCTCGCCCAGCGACAGCATGGCAATATACAGGGTGGCCATGGCCCACGGAAAATGCGGAACCAGCAAGGCCGCATAGCCCAGTGCATAGAGGACGACCCCGATACAGACCATGCTCAGGTTGGGGCGTTTGCCTTCGATCCTGAAAATAAGGGGCATTTCCACCAGAAAAACAATAACCCCGTTGAGGGCGACCATGATGCCAATTTGCTGTTCGCTCCAGTGGTAAACTTCTTTATAAAACACGGGTACCGTCCATAGAAACTGCATAAATATCAGTGCATTCAGGAGGGTGAACAGCAAAAACCAGCGGAAAGCCTTGTCCTGCAAAGGGCCGGGTTCGCTGACCGCCGGCAGCGGCCTGGAATCCGCTGTTTCTGCCGGGGCGGTTTTTTCCAAGCGGAGCATGGGCTTGTAGTAGAGCAACAAAATGCTGGCCGACAGGCAGGTCAGCCCGTCCACCCAAAACAGCCAGTGCCAGCCAAAGGCCACCAGCGCACCTGCCAGCACCGGGGCCACGGCCCAGCCGATGTTGGCAGACATCCGGTACAGCGAAATAGAGCGCGTGTAGGTATCCTGAGTGCTGTTGCGCACGATGGACACCGAGTTGGCCGGGCGAAACGCCTCCGACACCAGGCCCAGTACAAAAACTGACCCACAAACGGCGTAAAAATCGCGTACCCAGAGAATGCCCAGCAACACTAAGCCGTTGGCGGCCATAGCGCAGAGCATGACGTTGAAATAGCCCAAACGGTCTGTCAGTCGCCCTCCTGAATACGCCCCCAGCAGTGTGCCTACGCCAAAGCAGGACATGGCATAACCAGCCTGCGCAATGCCAAATTGCAGGTGTTGGGTCATGTACAGGGCAATAAATCCGATCACCAGACCGCCACAGCGGTTGACCAGATTGACAAAAGACAAAAACCAGACGGTGCGTGGAATACCCAAATACGAATTGAGCCACGATTGATAGAGACGAACCAACATAAACTGTTCAGGTTGATAAATCCGCTGTGCGGAACAAAGAGTGCCGTATTCCCCGAACAGGTTTTCGGGAAAAATACAAAATTATTAACTGTGGAAACTCCAAATTCAGTTCCCAAAAAGTAAAAAATTTTGCTTTTTTGTCAAAAGACGTACAAAATCAGACCTGTGCAGTCAGAAATTGCATTACGTCCACGCCGTCGGCATAATCCGACAACCCCGGCGACTGGCTTTTTCCAAAGGGCAGCACTTTAAAATCCTTCAGCCGGACGTTGCTGACCACGCATTGAATCTCCTCCCGGTGTTCGAGGAGGGTATCTTCCAGATCGAACAGTTCGTCGTAGTACTCATAATGTACCGAAGCGATGCGCGAGGTCAGGGCCGGGTCTTCGCGCAACAACAAACACCCGTTGTTCAGGTAGGCCATATTGTTGAGCAGGAAGAGCGTCATCAGATAGTCGAAGTTGTTTTTATATTTGTTGTGGTTGGCCAGTTCGCGGTATTCGTGCAGGGCTTCCAGCAGCTGGTCGAAATGGTAGCCGTGGGGTACATAGAGCTTGCTGACGTTGCGGCAGCCCAACCCGAAATACGAAAAAATGTCTTCTCCCAGGGCATACAGGTCGGCCATGCTTTCTAAGCCATTGAGTACGGCTATGCCGTTGCGATTGCGGCGAATAATATGCGGGTATTTGGAAAAATATTGTTCAAAATAGCGGGAGGTATTGTTACTGCCGGTGGCAATAACAGCGTCGAAGTCACGCAGCAATTCTCCTTCCGTCAGAAACAGGGTATAGGCCAGCGATTCCCGTTGCCATTCGCCCATTTTCCGCACCAAAAGGGGCAACAGGTGCTTGTCTTTGTCCGATAATTTGACTACTGCGCGGTGTCCGGCTGCAAACACACACAGCCAGTCGTGGAACCCCACCAACGGAATATTGCCTGCCATGACCAGGCCGATATTGCGCTCCGGGTGGCGGTGGTTGTGTACGGGGTAGGTATTGACCCACGCTTCCAGTGCCTCGGACTGCAACAGCCCGGCGGCAATGGCCTGCAACGCCTTCTGGCAATTATCGGGCGTAAACCAGGGATTGTCGCGGTACGACAGGCGAATGGCCGATTCAAGGGCCTCATCGCCGCCGCTTTCTATATAATGACCCAATTCTGCCAGCAGGGCAATTCTTTCAGGTGTGTTCATTGTGTCAGGTGTTTTGCATGGCTTTTATAAAGCGCTCCAGTCGGTCGAGCGTTTCTGTTTTGCCCAAAGCGGCGGCCATGTCAAACACCGCCGGGCCTTTCATGGTACCTGCTAAGGCAATGCGCAGAATGGGCAACAGGTCGCCCGGTTTCACGCTGTTGGCAGCCGCGAACTCCTTTACTGCTGCTTCCAGAGCAGCCCCTTCAAAGGGGGCAAACTCCGACAGCTGACCGGACAGAGCAGTGAGTACAGGCAGGAGTGCCGGATTCCATTTTTTTTGCAGGGTTTCTGCGTCGTAGTTGCGCACATGTTCAAAGAGATAGTAGCCTTGTTCCACAAAATCGGGCAGGAACGTCACCCGTTCTTTCATCAGGGCTGCTACCTGCTCCAAATACGCATCGTTCACCTCGTAGCCTTTGGCAAGCGCCAGCGGACGAATGAGGGCCGCAAGGGTGGCATTATCGGTAGCACGAAGATATTGCTGGTTGAACCACTTGGCTTTTTCGTAGTCGAAGCGCGCTCCGCCCTTGCTGATATGTTCCAGCGAAAAGTGCTGCACCAATTCTTCGAGGCTGAAAATTTCCTGATCGCCGCCCGGATGCCAGCCCAGCAGCGCAAGAAAGTTGAGGGTGGCAGCGGGCAGGAAGCCCGTTTCGCGGAAGCCCGTCAGGCGGGTTTCCACCGTGTCGCCTGCCCAACTGAGCGGGAAAACCGGAATGCCGAATTTGGCACCGTCGCGTTTGCTCAATTTTCCGTTGCCCTCCGGTTTGAGAATGAGGGGCAGGTGGGCGAATTGTGGCATGGTGTCCTCCCAGCCGAATCCTTCGTAGAGCAGTACGTGGTGGGCCGTACTGGGCAGCCATTCTTCCCCCCGGATCACGTGGGTAATGTGCATCAGGTGGTCATCCACGATGTTGGCTAAGTGGTAGGTAGGCATACCGTCTGCTTTCATCAGCACTTTGTCGTCCAATTCGTTGCTTTGAAAAGGCACCTCTCCCCGAATCAGGTCGCGTACTATAATGGTGCGGTCGGGGGCGATTTTGAGCCGTATGACGTAGGGGACACCTGCTGCAAGACGGCGCTGCACCTCGTCGGCAGGCAGGGTCAGGCTGTTGTCCATGCCTGCGCGGGTGGCGTGGTTGTAGGTGAAGTTGGCTTCTGCTTCGCGGCGTTTTTCCAATGCTTCGGGGGTATCAAATGCGTAATAGGCCGCTCCGCGTGCCACCAAATCCTGTACATGGCGGGCATAAATTTCTTTGCGGTCGCTTTGTCGGTAAGGGCCGTAAGCACCGCCAAAACCCACGCCTTCATCGGGGGTGATGCCCGCCCACCGCAGCGCTTCCAGGATATAGTCTTCTGCACCTGGCACATAGCGCCCCTGATCGGTGTCTTCGATACGCAGGATGAATTGCCCCCCGTGTCGGCGGGCCAGTAAATAATTGTAGAGGGCGGTGCGCAAACCGCCAATATGGAGCGCACCGGTGGGAGATGGAGCAAAACGAACGCGCATTGCAGGCAATTAGGTGAAATGAAAAGGCATCGCCGTCAGGATGGCTGTCAAATGGACTTCAACAACCCTGTTAAACGCAGATACCTTTCTGAAAGGCCGCAAAGGTACGGAAAAGCCCCATAGTTTTATCTATCCGGGCGCGTTTAAACTGCAATTCCCGTATAATCCCAGGCATACAGTCGCCCCGATGTGTCATCCGGACGTAGTGGTTTAAACTGCAATTCCCGTATAATCCCAGGGGGCCATTTGTTCCAGCTGCCCGGCCAGCCGAAACAGCACATCGTCTTCGCCGAGGCGACCGGTGAACATCACGCCGACGGGCAGATTGCCCACTGCGGTGCGGTGCAGGGGTACAGACATAGAGGGCTGTCCGGTCATATTGGCAAAAGGTGTCCAGGGCATATAATCGTAGATTTTGTCCACCAATTGGGCCACAGAGGTTTTTACCACGCCGCCGAGGCCGAGGGTATTGACAATTTTGAGCAGGCGCGTCTCCGCAGGTGTGCTTTTCAGCGCGCCTGTGCGAATGGGCTGTTTCGCCAAAGTGGGAGTCAGCAGCAAATCGCAGCGGTCGTGGAAGGCAGCGACACGGCGGCACACGTCGTTCCAGGCGCGTTTGGCCACGGCTACTTCTAAGGCAGTGAAACTTTTGCCGAGGAGGCTCAGCGCGAAGGTTTCCGGTTCTACATCTGACGGGCGCACAGCACGCCCGAGGAAAGCACTCAGGGCTGCCACATCAGCAGCTGCTTCTGCTACCACAATGATGAAAAATGCTTTCCCCAAGTCGTCTTTGTGATAGGGCAGGGCCACTTCTTCCACCTGATGTCCGCCTTTCCGCAACAGGTCAATCGCTTTCTCTACGGCTTTGATGCATTCCGGGTCCACGGTGTGCGTGCCGCCCAGCGTGTGCTGCAAAGAATAGCCGATTTTCAATACGCCCGGCGGGACACTCACTTCCTGAAGGTAAGGACGGGCAGAGGTGGCCACTATATAGGGATCGCCGGGGGTGGGACCCGCAATGGCATCCAAATAAGCGGCGGAGTCGCGTACGCTGCGGCTGACGCTGGCTTCGATGGCCGCACCGCCCCACATTTCACCCATTTGCGGCCCCCACGACGTGCGACCACGCGAGGGTTTCAAACCAAAAAGACCACAACAGGAGGCCGGGATGCGGATGCTGCCACCCCCGTCGCTGGCGCTGGCGATGGGTACAATACCGGCGGCCACCGCCGAAGACGCACCGCCGGAGGACCCCCCGCTGGAGTGATCGAGATTCCAGGGATTGCGGGAGGGGCCAAACAATTCGGGTTCCGTAAAAGGCGCAAGGCCAAACTCCGGGGTATTGGTTTTTCCAAACATGACCATACCGGCAGCGCGTATTTTTTTTACGATGCCACTGTCCTCGGCAGATACGTACTTCTCGTATCCTTTGGTACCTGTCCGGCGTGGTACGCCTTTCACATCCAGGCCCAAGTCTTTGACCAGAAAAGGCACCCCCAAAAAGGGTGCCTGGGCAGGCAGCGCTTTGATCGTTTGTCGGGCCTCCTCGTACATGGGGTGAACAATGGCGTTGACAGCACCATTGACAGCTTCAGCCCGTGCAATGGCCGTTTCTAATAAAGTCTGAGGAGTGACGGCCCCTTCTTTCACTTTTTGAGCAAGGGCGAGTGCATCCAGCCGGAAATATTCCTGAAAGGTCATACGTTTTGGATATTGAAATCGTTTTGTTGCAATAAAGGGGCAAAGTTATAAATTCTCACGAGGTTTTCGCTCCTTTTTTTGATTTCAATACGTTTTCTTTTTTTATGCAATTAATTGAATGTGTGCCCAATTTTTCGGAAGGGCGCGACCCGGCGGTCATTCGCCAAATCACCGATGTCATAGAACAAACCGAAGGTGTGACTCTGTTGGACGTGGATCCGGGCAAGGCCACCAACCGCACCGTAGTGACTTTTACAGGCAGCCCGGAGGCAGTGACCGAGGCGGCTTTTCGGGCCATTCGCAAAGCCTGCGAGGTGATAGACATGCAGAAACACCACGGCGAACACCCGCGTATGGGGGCCACCGATGTGTGTCCGCTGATTCCCATTGCTAATATTTCGATGGAAGAAACCGCCGAATGGGCACGGCGCTTAGGGCAGCGTGTAGGGCGGGAGCTGTCTTTGCCGGTCTATTTGTATGAGGCCGCTGCCACCCGCCCGGAACGCAAAAACTTAGCCACCATCCGGGCAGGGGAGTACGAAGGACTGGCAGATAAGCTGAAGCAACCCGACTGGCAGCCCGATTTTGGCCCGACGGCCTTCAATGCCCAAAGCGGTGCCACTGTTATCGGCGCACGCGATTTTTTGGTGGCTTATAACGTCAACCTTAATACCACCTCCGTACGTCGGGCCAATTCTGTTGCTTTTGATGTGCGCGAGGCCGGACGCGTTATTCAGGATCCCAAAACCGGAAAACCCATGAAAGATGCCGACGGGCAACCTAAGCGGCAACCCGGTATGCTGAAAAGTGTGAAGGCCATCGGCTGGTACATTGAAGAATACGGCATTGCGCAAATTTCCATGAATCTGACTGATTTGCGTACCACCTCGCTCCATGCGGCCTTTGAAGCCTGCCGCACCTGCGCCGACCGACGGGGTATGCGCGTGACGGGGTCGGAGTTGGTCGGCCTGGTGCCTCTGTCGGTTCTGTTGGATGCAGGCCGCTACTTCCTGCATCGGCAGCAACGCAGTACAGGCATCAGCGAAGCGGAGATCATCAAAATAGCGGTAAAATCGCTGGGCCTCGACGAGCTGGCCCCTTTCGATCCGGCTCAGAAAATTATTGAATACAACATGGCTGCCCGCCGTGCTGCCGCCAATCCCCTTTTGGTGGACAAAACGGTGCGTGTTTTTGTGGAAGAAACGGCCTCCGAATCGCCTGCACCGGGTGGTGGCTCGGTCAGTGCAGCCGTAGGGGCATTGGGCGCAGCTTTGGGTACCATGGTGGCCAACTTGTCTGCGCACAAGCGCGGCTGGGACTACCGTTGGGCATACTTCAGTGAGGCCGCTGAAGAAGGACAGCGCCTCAAAGAAGCACTTTTGCGCAGTGTGGACGAGGACACCGCTGCATTTAACAGCATTATGACCGCTTTTTCCCTGCCCAATACCACGCCGGAAGAAAAAGCAGCCCGCAAAGCAGCCATACAGGCAGCGACCAAGCACGCCATTGCCGTACCGCTTCAGGTCATTCGGCAGGCATCGGCTGTATTTCCGTTATTAAAAAAAATGGTCTCGGAGGGCAACCCCAACAGCGTAACCGATGCAGCGGTAGGCGCTTTGTGTGTTCGTGCCGCTGTGCGGGGGGCATTGCTCAACGTGGAAGTGAATACAACAGGCTTGGACGACCGCTCTTATGCAGAGGAGGCCCTGCGCGAAGGACGGACTCTTGCTGCGGAGGCAAAGGAAGCAGAGGAAGAGATTATAGCCTTAGCAGCCCAAAAAATCCGGTAAAGCATTATATGTTTTGGAACCGGTCTGTGTTGTACGTATGAGGCGTACAGACAGCCAACCGGAACACGTACCACGATATTTGGCTTGAAAGTTCCACATACATACAATAGCAGGCAGGAATATACAGTTTACGAATATTCCATGGAAGTTGTAAAGATTTGAAAGCGTACATTTCCGTTTTACAAACCCTTTGGGCAGCGTACAGGAATGAGAAACAGGGACATTAAAAACAGCGTAACCGGATATAAAAAAACAGAGTGCATATTCTCAGATTAGAGCATTCTTAAATTCGTCACAATAAAACGATGACCACCAACAAAAATAAAGGAACCCTTCCTACCCATATCCGCAACGAAGGTATTCCGTTTGATGCCGCTTTTTTCGAGCATTTGCAGGTAAACCGGAGTGCCGTGGAGCGCAGGACTGCCACCCTGCCGGGCCGCAGGACGGTCAAAAAAGAGTGGCAGGCGGCGTGGTTACTCAAAGCCATCACTTGTATGGACCTCACCACGCTGGCGGGCGACGATACCCGCAGCAACGTGGTGCGGCTTTGCGCCAAAGCCAAATCGCCTGTGCGTACCGACCTGCTGGAAGCCTTAGGCATGGCCGATGTGCCACTCCACACCGGCGCGGTATGCGTGTATCACAGCCTCATTCCCTTTGCCAAGGAAGCCCTGCAGGGCAGTTCCATTCCCATCGCAGCGGTTTCCACCGGATTTCCGGCCGGTAAAAACCACACAGACGAAAAAATTCGGGAAATTGAGCGGTCTGTGGCAGCAGGTGCCACTGAAATTGATATTGTCATCAGCCGCGATCTGGTAATCGAATCGAAATGGAAAGCCCTCTACGACGAAGTGGCTGCCTTTCGCAAAGCCTGTGGCCCGGCCCACATGAAAACCATTCTGGCCACCGGCGAAATACCCACCTACACCAAAGTGGCCAAAGCCAGCTGGGTGAGCATGATGGCCGGTTCTGACTTCATCAAAACCAGCACAGGCAAGGAGGGCGTAAACGCTACCCTGCCCGTCAGCCTCGTCATGGTGCGGGCCATTCGCGCCTATCAGGAACAGACAGGCTTTAAAGTGGGTTTCAAGCCCGCCGGAGGCATCCAAAAGGCCAAGCAGGCCCTCGACTGGCTCATCCTCATGAAAGAAGAACTGGGGCATGAATGGCTGCAACCTGACCTGTTTCGTTTTGGAGCGAGCAGCCTGCTGGCCGACATCGAACGCCAGTTGGAACATTTTGTGACAGGCCGTTACTCGGCCGGATACCGGCACCCGATGGGGTGAGTGCTTTTCCGAAAAACGGGAAAAAACTTTGTCCATATTCCGACTTGCTCCTACGAGACTTACAGCAACGAGGCAGTAAAATCCCGAAACCACCAACTTTAAAATCTTGAAATGAAAGTTAAAGAAATATTCAATACCATGTCCTATGGGCCTGCGCCGGAAAGCGCAAATGCGGCCAATGCCTTTCTGGAGGCACACGGACGCACTTTTCAGTTATTTATCGGGGGAAACTGGCAGCCGCCCGCCTCGGAGACCTATTTCGAGAGCATCAATCCCTCCACAAAACAGCCATTGGCAAAAATCGCCGAAGGCAACGCCGAAGACGTGGATGCTGCTGTAGCAGCAGCGCGGGAGGTCCTGCCCGCCTGGGCAGGTCTGGGCGGGCACCAGCGCGCGCGCTATCTCTATGCCATTGCCCGACAGATACAAAAGCACGCACGGCTGTTTTCAGTGTTGGAATCCATGGACAATGGCAAGCCCATTCGGGAAACCCGCGATATAGACATTCCGTTGGTGGCCCGGCATTTTTATCACCATGCCGGGTGGGCGCAGCTGATGGACACGGAGCTGTCGGCCTATAAGGAAATCGGGGTGATCGGACAGATCATTCCCTGGAATTTTCCCCTGCTCATGCTGGCCTGGAAGATTGCCCCCGCTCTGGCTATGGGCAACACGGTGGTGCTGAAACCCGCCGAATACACCTCCCTCACGGCTTTGTTATTTGCTGAAATTTGTCAGAACATCGGCCTGCCCAAAGGGGTACTCAACGTGGTGACCGGGGCAGGGGCCACGGGTGCGGCTTTGGTGAAACACCCGAACGTTCAAAAAATTGCTTTTACCGGTTCTACCGAAGTGGGGCGGATTATCCGCAGGGCCATTGCAGGCAGCGGCAAAAAATTGTCGCTCGAATTGGGCGGAAAATCGCCTTTTATTGTGTTTGAAGATGCCGATTTGGACAGCGTGGTGGAAGGCGTAGTGGATGCCATCTGGTTCAATCAGGGGCAGGTATGCTGTGCAGGATCGCGTCTGTTGGTGGAAGAGAGCGTCTCGGAAGTGCTGTATGCGAAACTGAAAGCCCGTATGGAACAACTCATTGTCGGAAATCCGCTGGATAAATGTGTGGATATTGGGGCCATCGTGGACAAAGTGCAGGTAAAAACCATAGACGAACTGGTGCAAAAAGGCATCCACGAAGGATATGCTGCCTGGCAACCAACGGCCATTTGCCCCTCCGAAGGGTATTACTATCCGCCTACGCTGTTTACCAATGTGTCGCCGGCAGCCACCATTGCGCAGGAAGAAATTTTCGGCCCTGTCCTGGTGGCAATGCCTTTCCGCAGCCATAAAGAAGCGGTCGCTTTGGCCAACAACACCCGATATGGGCTGGCCGCCAGTGTCTGGACAGAAGACATCAACCTTGCGTTGAGCATTGCTCCGCAAATTAAAGCCGGATCGGTGTGGGTCAACTGCACCAATATGTTCGACGCGGCTTCCGGGTTTGGCGGCTACCGCGAGTCCGGATTTGGCCGCGAAGGCGGTCGGGAGGGCCTCTTTGAATATATACAGCCCCGCATGGAGGCCACGCTTTCCGACAAACCCTTTTTACCCAAAATAGCCGCCGAATCCAAAACGGCCGCTTCTAAAAACGGGCTTCCCCTGCCTGATATTGACCGAACTGCCAAGATGTACATCGGCGGCAAACAGGCGCGGCCCGACGGCGGCTACAGCATGGTAATCAGAAGTCGCTCCGGGACATATATAGGCGAGGTAGCAGAAGGCAATCGCAAAGACCTGCGTAACGCCGTAGAGGCTGCCCATGCCAACAGCGCCTGGAGCAATATGACAGGCCATGCCCGTGCGCAGGTGCTGTATTATATAGCCGAAAATCTGGCCGTTCGCCGCGCCGAATTTGCCCGCCGTTTAGCGCAAATGGGGGGACAAACTATGGAGGATGCGCTACTGGAAGTGGACACTGCCATTGAACGCATTTATACCTATGCCGCTTATGCCGATAAATACGACGGACGCGTACACAGCACCGTCCTCAACCACGTGACGCTTGCCATGCCCGAAGCCATTGGGGTACTGGCCATCATTTGTCCCGACGAGTCGCCGCTTCTCGGCTTCGTTTCTACAGTCATTCCGGCCATTGCAATGGGCAATAGCGTCGTGGTGGTGCCGTCCGAAACAGCTCCTTTGTCTGCTACCGACTTTTATCAGATTTTGGATACTTCCGATGTGCCCGGCGGTACAGTCAATATCGTGACGGGCAAAAAAGAAGAACTGGCTCCGGAACTGGCCAGGCACGACAATGTGGATGGCATCTGGTATTTTGGCACCAAAGAGGGCAGCCAGAAGGTGGAGTATCTGTCTTCGGACAATATGAAGCGCAGCTGGGTCAACTACGGTAAATACCGCAATTGGTCGGATACTGTACAGGGAGCAGGAGAAATCTTCCTGCGCCACGCCACACAAATCAAAAACATCTGGATCCCATACGGGGTATAATCGCATCATCAACGCCTTTCACTAATTATGACCAGTTTACATCTTGAAGCAGAACCAGGCGACATCGCCGAATCTGTTTTGCTCCCCGGCGATCCGCTGCGCGCCAAGCACGTGGCCGAAACTTTCTTAGACAATGTGGTGTGTTACAACAAAGTGCGGGGCATGTACGGCTTCACCGGCTTTTATAAAGGTAAACGCGTATCTATTCAGGGTTCCGGTATGGGCATGGGCAGCGCGGGCATTTACGTCCACGAGCTCCTCACCACCTATGGGGTGAAAAACATCATCCGGGTGGGTACCTGCGGTGCCTTGCAAAAGGACCTGGATTTAGGAGAGGTCATCGTGGCGATGAGCGCTTCCGGCGACAGCGATGCCAATGCCCACTATTTCCGGGGTATGCACTATGCGGCCACTGCCGACTTTGACCTGCTTTTTAAAGCCGTCGAATCAGCGCGCCAGTTGGGCATCCGCATCCGACCCGGTTCGGTGTTTAGTACCAATACTTTTTATGACGACCAACCCAACCGCTGGGAGATCTGGGAGAAACACGGCATACTCGGTATAGATATGGAATCGCAGATTCTCTTTACGCTGGCCAAGCGCTTTGGGGCGCGGGCCTTATCGCTGCTGACCGTCAGTGATAATATTTTGACCGGTACCAGTTCCAGCCAAAAAGAGCGGGAGCAGTCTTATCAGGATATGATGCGCATTGCTTTTGAAACGGCCTGCTTTCTGTAATGGAAGGTCTGTTTTTATTTTATCCTTTCCTGTAAATCGCCTGCTGCCATGCAAAAAAAGACTGTTTCGATTGAGTATTATGCGTTTTCCTCGCTTGAAGAATTGGATACTGCTGCCGTGCAACTCATTGAAAGTGCTGTGAACATTGCGGGGAGTGCCTATGTGCCTTACTCCCATTTTCCGGTAGGGGCCGCCGTCCGCTTAGCGGATGGCAGGGTGTTTGCCGGCAATAATCAGGAAAACATTGCTTACCCGTCGGGTACCTGTGCGGAACGCAGTGTACTCAATTATGTACACGGCAATTATCCCGATTGCAAAATCGTCGCCCTGGCGGTTACCGCCCTACATACGGAAGCCCACACGCCCGTCACTCCCTGTGGCTTTTGCCGCCAAGTCATTGTAGAATTGGAAAAACACCAACAATCGCCCATTCAGGTCATTCTGCATAAAAGCAACGGACCTATCTTTGTTTTCGAAACAGCAGGAGCGCTATTGCCTCTGGCATTTGAAGACACGGTGTTGCGGGATAAAAAGTAATCTGTTCAGAGTGCGGGAATGACTTGCATTCATTTTAACAAGTTTTAAGAAAATTCTAACATTTTTTTAAAAACAGATTTAGCGTTTATACCCCCATCTTGCAGCATCTTTCAAAGCGATTTACTTTTACCATTATGAATACGCGACTTTTTTTGTTCTTCTCCCTTGTAGCAGCGCTGCTGTTCAACGCCTGCCGTTCTCCCCAACGCCTCTCCGAATCCGGCGATTATGACGATGCCATAGCGCTCTGTGTGCGCAAACTGCGCGGCAAAAAGAAAAAGACAGAGTATGTGCAGGGCTTGGAATTGGCTTTCCGCAAAGCACAAACCCGCGACTTGTCTATCGCCGATCAGCTCATCGCCGAAGGTCGCCCCGAGAACTGGGAGCGCGTGCATAACTTGCACCGCCGTATTCGCGAACGTCAGAATCGGGTGATTCCCCTGCTCCCTTTAGTAAGCAAAGATGGCTATCGCGCCCGCATTGAGCTGACAGACATTGCCGTACTGGAACGCCAAAGCCGCGAGAAAGCGGCCGAATATCTATATACGCAGGCCGAGGATATGCTGGCGCGTGCCGAACGCGGCGACAAACAGGCTGCCCGTCAGGCGCTTAGGCATTTGGAGGACTTAGAAGGGCGCTATTTCCGCGATTACAAGGAAAAGACCTCCCTGAAAGCCAAAGCCCGCGACCTGGGTACGTCCTATATTCTTTTTAGCATGAAGAACCAGTCCGTCCAAATCCTGCCGCTTGCTTTTCAGGATCGCCTGTTGACCATGAGTAAATTTGACCTCGATCAGGAGTGGAAATCCTTCTATTTCGAGGAAAAGCCCAATACGGATTACGACTATAAAGTTATTTTTCGCGTCAGGGATATAGAAATCTCGCCTGAGCGGGTGCAGGAACGCACCTACGCCGACCGCAAGGAAATACAGGACGGCTGGACTTATGTACTGGACGCACGCGGCAATGTAAAAAAGGACAGCCTTGGCAATGACATTAAAACCCCGCGTTTGTTGTGGATACAGGCAGACATTCTGGAAGTACATCAGACCAAAGCCACCCGTTTGGCGGGTACCTTAGAAGTACGCAATGGCTACAACAACCAGTTGCTCGACTCGCGCGAATTTTCCACAGAAGTACTGTTCGATAACTATGCTTCTACTTTCCGGGGCGATGAACGAGCGTTGAGTCAGGATTCACGCTGCCGCATTGGCAACCATCCCCTGCCTTTTCCGACCAATCAGGACATGCTGTTACAGGCAGCGGATCGCCTTAAACCCCAGTTGCGGGAAGAAATAAGGCGCAACCGGGCTATCTTTTAGATTTCTTCTTCCCTCTAAAACCCTGGTATTTCTTCGTTGCCTGTCAAGTCTGTAAGGTGGCCGCCGCCACTGCCAATCGCTGCGCACCGTCCTTCAGCACCTCTTCCGTTTTGGCAAAACAAACCCGGATGAGGTGCTGGTCGCGCCCGTCGCTGTAAAACGCCGAAACCGGAATAGATGCCACCCCAAAATCGGTGGTCAGGCGTTTGCAAAAATCCAAATCGCCCTCCCGGCTGATGGCCGAATAGTCGTACACCTGAAAATAAGTACCCGCACAGGGCAGGGGGCGATAGGCCGTTCCCTGCATCAGGTCGGCAAAAAAATCGCGTTTCTGTTGGTAAAAAGCGGGCAGACCCAAATATTCCTGCGGGTCCTGTAAAAATTCTGCCAAAGCCACCTGCATGGGGTGATGCACACTGAAGACGTTGAACTGATGAATTTTCCTGAATTCAGCGGTGAGTGCAGGGGGAGCCACGCAGTAGCCGATTTTCCAGCCTGTACAATGACAGGTTTTTCCGAAGGAATAGACTGCAAACGACCGCGACCGCAAAGCCGGATAACGCAGCACAGAAGCATGTTCCACGCCGTCGTAAATCAGGTGTTCATACACCTCATCGCTCATCACGGCAATGGAAGTCCCTTCTACAATTTGCTCTAATGCCTGCATATCGGCCCCGGTCAAAATGGTGCCGGTGGGATTGCCCGGGGTGTTAATACAAATCAGTCGGGTGCGGGGCGTGATGAGGCTGCCCAATGCCTGCCAGTCCACCGAAAAATCCGGGGCAGTCATGGTATAGGCCACCGGAATGCCGCCCGCTGCTTCCACCGAGGGACGATAAGAATCGTAACAGGGTTCGAGCAGAATCACCTCGTCGCCGGGATGCACCACGGCCAAAATAATGGAAAAGATGGCCTGTGTACCTCCGGCAGTAATGGTGATTTCGGTATCGGGGTCTGTTTCCACGCTGTAAAGCCTTGCGATTTTGGCCGCAATTTGTTGGCGCAGGGCCAACAGGCCGGGCATCGGGGCATACTGGTTGTGTCCTGCCGCCATTGCCTCAGTGACCAAACGGCGAAGCCGCCCGGATGGGTCAAAGTTGGGAAAGCCCTGTGACAGGTTGACCGCCCCGTGTTGGGCGGCCAAACCGGACATGATCGTAAAGATATTGGTGCCGATGTGCGGGAGTTTGGATACAATCTGCACGTCTTGAAAATTATTATAACATCGTTTCGATAATGTTCTCTTCTGTTACGCCCTCTGCTTCCGCTTTGTAATTGCGGACAATGCGGTGGCGCAATACTAAGTTGGCAATGGCCTTCACGTCTTCGATGTCAGGCGAATATTTGCCGCGCAACGCACCATAGCACTTGGCCCCGAGGATGAGGTACTGACTGGCCCGCGGGCCAGCCCCCCAGCCGAGGTAGTTGTTGGCCTCTTTGGTGGCACGGTCGGTTCCCGGACGGGTTTTGGACACTAAGCTGACTGCATACTCCAGTACGTTGTCGGCAACCGGAATTTTGCGAATAATTTGCTGATAGTCTAATATCTGCACTGCTGTGAGGATATGCTGCAAATCGGGTTTGATATTGGAGGTTGTATTTTTTACTACCTGCACTTCCTGCTCGTAGGTGGGATAGGTCAGCGGAATATTGAACATGAAACGGTCCAACTGTGCTTCCGGCAGCGGATAAGTACCTTCCTGCTCAATGGGGTTCTGGGTAGCCAGCACAAAAAACGGAAAAGGCAGTACGTGGCGGGTGCCGCTCACTGTCACCGAGCGCTCCTGCATGGCCTCCAGCAGGGCCGCCTGGGTCTTGGGCGGGGTACGGTTGATTTCGTCTGCCAGTACGATATTAGCAAACAGGGGGCCGTGGTTGAAGCGGAAGTGGCGGTCTTCGTCCAATATTTCCGAACCGGTGATGTCCGAAGGCATCAGGTCGGGTGTAAACTGTATGCGCTTGAAGTTCAGGTCCAGCACCTCCGAAATGGTGCTGACCAAGAGGGTTTTAGCCAAACCCGGCACCCCTACAAGCAAGGAGTGGCCGTTGGAAAACAACGAAATAATGACGGCTCTGACCACGTCGTCCTGCCCTACGATGACTTTGCCGATTTCTGAAGACAGGGTTCTGTATGCCTGCGAAAGCGAGTCAATGGCCTCTACATCCGATTTAAAATTTGACATTTTCTAAGGTAAAATAAAAATGAGCGGGCGGATTAGCCGGTATTTGTCCGAAAAGGACTACCTGTAACAGTGCTTTGCCCAAAAGCGCCGCAAAAATAGCGCATTTGGTTATAACTTTGCCCCTTCTTTGCAAAATCATAGACATTTTTTCTTGTTTTTAACGCCAATGACAAATATTTTGTGGAAACACCCCATCACGCCCGATCTCCTCAACCAGTTTAGTGCATCTTCGATGTCCGGTTTCTTAGACATTCGGGTAGTAGAAACCGGCCCGGACTACCTTGTTGCCACCATGCCAGTGACAGACAAGAATGTGCAGCCCTTCGGCATTCTGCACGGCGGGGCAAGCGTGGTACTGGCGGAAAGCCTCGGCAGCATGGCCAGCAACCTGTGTATCGAAAACCCCGCTACCCATACTGCCGTCGGGGTAGAGATCAACGCCAATCACCTGAAATCGGTGCCGAAAGGCGAAACCGTTACGGCTACCTGCCGTCCCGTGCGCATTGGTCGCCAATTGCATGTGTGGCAAATAGAGCTGCACAATGCCCAGGGTATTTGCACCTGCGTCAGCCGCCTGACCGTGATGATTGTGGAGCGCAAGTAGCATAGCAGGAACACTTCACAAAGGTGGGTGAAACAGCGTTTATTCTCGCTTTGAGGTGAACTTATGTTGAAATTCCCAAAAGGGTCGTTCTGACGACGCAGGAGAGCATGCGGCCAGGCTACCAAATCCAATTTTCGATGCCTGGTCAGATGCCTCCCTCATCTCTCCTCCCTCCTCCCTCCTTTCAGGCGCAATATGCGCTGTGTACGGCCTGCCAGTTCGAGGTCGTGAGTAACCAAAACAAGCGTCGTACCTGCTGTTTTATTCAAATCGAAGATCAGGTCTATAATACCGGCCGCGTTATCTGCATCCAGGTTGCCCGTAGGTTCGTCGGCAAAAAGGATTTTGGGACGTGTGGAAAAGGCGCGGGCGATGCAGGTACGCTGTTGCTCTCCGCCCGACAGCTGGGCCGGGTAGTGATCGATGCGGCTGGCCAACCCGACGCGTTCTAACCATTGTCGGGCCACTGCTTCCGCGCCCGGGTCGCCGCGCAATTCCAGCGGCACCATCGCGTTTTCGAGGGCAGTCAGGGTAGGGATCAGCTGGAAATTCTGAAAAATGAAGCCCACGTATTGATTGCGTACTGCGGCGCGCTCGTCTTCCGACAGTGTATCCAAAGCGATGCCATTCAACACCACCGAGCCGGAGGTGGCGCGATCCAGTCCGGCACAAAGACCCAGCAAAGTAGTCTTGCCACTGCCGGAAGGCCCCACGATGGAAAAAGTGTCGCCTGCGGCCAGATCGAAGCTGACATCATCCAATACCGTGAGGGGCGTACCCCGGGAAGTTTTATACTGTCGGGTGAGGTGGTGTACGGAAAGCACGAATAATATTTAATTTTTAAATGGGCGGATTGGTCAGCAAACGGGAGGCAGAACGAGTCAGCACCCTTGAACGGGCAAAAGTAATTCGGCAACAGAAAAAATTTACATCTTTTCGGCACTTTTAGTAACAAACACGTTGAAGTATCGTTTTTGGCAGACAAACTAACATGTATGTGGACTCATTTAGAAGGATTTGAACACTTATCGGAAGAAGAATTTGACCTTTTGGTGGATGCCTCTGCCTTGGTAACGGTTTTGGTCGGGGCTTCTGACGGCGAATTGGACCGGGAGGAACACCTGTGGTCTGAAAAATTGATGCGGACGCGCACCTACAGCAGTGTGAAGTATCTAAACGATTTTTATCGTGTGGCTGCTGAAGGCTTCTGGGTGCGTGTACAGGCCATCATGGCGCACTATCCACAAACCATTTTGGCCCGCAACGCTGCTATTTCGGAACGGCTGGCTGGTCTAAACGATATTTTTCCGAAATTGGAGCCTAAAGTGGCATTCCATTTGTATAAGGGGCTGCACGCACTGGCAGAGGAGGTGGCAGAAGCCTCCGGCGGTTTTTTGCGCATTGGCGCAGTCAATCGGGAGGAATCCAAATGGGTGGAATTACCCATGTTGAACCCAATTGCTGCCCCGCCGGATGCCATTTTAGATCAGGAGGAAGAAGATGAAAGCTCCGATAATCAATAATAAAAATATGAAAAATTTGTATTTAATACGCCATGCTAAATCAAGCTGGGAACACCCGGGTCTGCGCGACAGTCAGCGCCCCCTGAACGAGCGCGGTTTGCGCGACGGGCCGGTGATGGCTAATTTGCTGCGTCAGCGCATGGAGACCCCTGTGTTGATTGTCAGCAGCCCGGCTAAACGCGCCCTTACCACGGCTATGTTTTTTGCCGACTCTTTCGGAGTGCCGGAGGAAGCAGTGGTACGCAATCCGGCTATTTATGAGGCAAGTGTCAGAGAATTATTACAGATTATTAGTGTCCTGCCCAATGCAGCAGACACGGTTTTCCTGTTTGGACACAATCCCACGTTCACGGATGTGGCAAATTTGTTTTCCGCCGAATTCATTCCCAATATCCCTACCTGCGGCATTGTACAAATAACATCAGAGGCGGGTGAATGGGCGCATTTTGACGAGACGAACAGTCGTTTAGTATGGAAAATTTTCCCGAAAGACGCTGAATATTAAAAAAATATTCCCCTAAAAAAATATTTTATTAAAATCCTCCTATATTTGCCGGAGAATGTGTTATGACGCGTTTACTGGTACATATCATCCTACAACTGATTACTGCCTCGCAGGGCATCGTCCTGCTGGCGCAGGGCCGTGATACAGCCGATTCCTTGGACCAGCGTTTGCAGTTCATTACCCAATTGGTGCAATCGGGCAGTTACGAGAAAGCACAGGTGGAATCCGAAGGTTTTCGGGCCTACCTGCGCTACTGCAAAATGCCCATTACTCCGAAGGCAGCCCGCATTATTTCGGGGGTATATTATCAAAATAAAGACAAGGTAAGCGGAGTCAGGTGGTTGTCAGAAGCCGAGGCGGCTGCAAATGGCGCAAAAGGAGAAGACCGCATGGCGCTGTGGGAAGTTCTGGCAGGAGAGTACCAGCGTTGGGAAATGGATGCTTATGCACAGCGCGCACACGAACAGTTGATTACGGTGCGTCTTTCGCTGTCGGACGAGCGCCGCAACCAACAAATAAGAGACCTGCAAAGCCGCATAGACTCCTTAGTCGGCCTTCGAGCGCAACAAAACAGCTCCCGTCCCGATACCATAGAAGTCCCGCGCGAACAAGGCTATGCCCTTGCTGCCATTGTGGCCCTGTTTGTTCTCTCCCTCCTGTACTATCAGTATCGGACGGCCCGCTACTGGCATAAAGAGCTGGACAGGAAAGAATTGGAATGGGAGCTGATTCGGGCCAATTTGCAACAAAAAGCAGAAGAGAAGGCGGTAACAGATGCCGTGGCTGCGGCTGCGGCAGCAGTCACGGGACAGGGAGAAAGATCGAAGGCAATTGCCGGAGCCACGCCCAACTCTGTTTCTACGCCCCTCAACGATCCATTTAGGGGAGCCTTCCCTGGGGAGAAACCCAATCAACTGGCGCTCATTATTGAACCCAACCGGCAGATTATTCTTTACCTAAAATCGCTGCTTTCCGACCGCTTTCAGGTAGAAACGGCCTATACACCCAACGAAGGCCTCCAGATGGCTACCTCCCTCCTGCCGGATATCATCGTTTGTGATGCCCTGCTAAATGGCACTACCGGCGTAGAAGTGGTGCGCAAAATCAAACTGTCCGACCGCACCAATCATATCCCCGTCGTCTTGTTGACCGATAAATTTGGCAACGAGGGCAAATTAGATGCCCTGCGGGCCGGAGCCGATGCGTGGTTTTTCCGCCCGGTGCTGGACGACGATTTCACAGGGTCGGTGCGTAAACTACTGGATGCTCACAAGCTGAAACACGAGCACTTCAACCGCTTTTTGCAGTTGTATTTCACCGATGCGCGCATTCCGCAGGAAAATCCGTTTCTGGCCCAAACCTTGCAATGGATCGAACAAAACCTGTCTGACCCCGACTTTATGGCAGACGACATTGCCCGCAAGATGCAAATGACCAATGCGCATTACAGCAAAAAGCTCAAAGTGCTAACGGGCAAAGAGCCGGTACAACTGATTCGGGAGCTGCGCTTAGAAAAGGCAAAAGTACTGTTGGAAAGGCGGGCAGGCACCCCCCAGGCCATTTCTAATCTGGTGGGCTTCAGCAATCCCGGCACCTTCGCCATGGCTTTTAAAGATTACTTTGGAGAAAATACCTCCCTGCTTTATTCGCTGCCCCCTCGATTGGGCAGTGGTTAAAGTCCCCCCTTTTTCCCCGGTTTGTTGCCCGTTTATTTTTGACTTTACGCGTTTATTTTTGGCTATAAAGTGACATTTTGTATGTTTTACGTAAAAATAACATGAACATTTGTCAGTTTTTCCACAAAAATCTCAACTTTGTTCGTGTTTTTAAGGTCTTCCTGCCCTTGCTTTTGCTACATGGCGCTTTCCGCGTAATTGGTATGTAGTTTGTAGCAGTTTTGTTATTATTCACTTTAAAAACTTCCTCGTCGTATGCAAGGTAATCAATATATGGTAGATTTTACTCTTCCCAAAGAAATGTCGGAAGCGTTTGTCAGCCTGATTCCGCGTCAGCGCAGTTTAGTAAACAGCCTGCTGGGTGCCGGCAAACTGCTGCAATATGCCCTTTCTTTGGAAAACGGCAAATTGTGGGCAATCTTCTCTGTGGAGAGCTTGGAGGAATTAGAAGAAATCATCAACGGACTGCCGCTCACTCCCTTTATGAAATGGCGCATCAGTGAGCTGACCTTTTACAATGCCGCTCATCCATTTGTGCCTGCGTTTTCGGTAAACTAACCGATCCGGAAACCATTTTGTTCGAGTACCTGACGCAGTTGTGCTGCACCTTGAAAGTGTATGCCTTTGATGCCTGTACCCTCGGCACCCTCCACGTTTTTTAAACTGTCATCTATAAAGACGGCCTGTCGGGCCTCTACCTGATAGCGATTTAGCAGTAACTCGTAAATATCTGCAAAAGGTTTTCGCGTTTTCTCTGTACCCGAAACTACAATCCCTTCAAACCAGTGCAAAAAATCGTAGCGCTCCAAAGCTACCGGAAAGGTCTCTGCACTCCAGTTGGTGAGTGCCAACAGGCGGTAACGCTTGTCTTTTTTTAAAGTATCTAAAAGCGCAACCGTATCGTGTATGGGGCCGCCCAGCATTTCTTCCCACCGCCCGTAATAGGCGCGTATTTCCGGCTCCCAGTCGGGCCATTCCTCCACCAACATTTCTGTAGCCACATTCAGCGGACGGCCTGCGTCCTGCTCAATGTTCCATTCGTGTGTACATACCTGATCGAAGAAGAAACGCCGCCGCTCGTTGTCCGGAATCACGTGTCGAAAAACGTATTCCGGGTTCCAGTCAATGAGTACGCCGCCCAGATCAAAGATAATGGTATTAAATTGCATGAAACAAAGGGGTTTTGAATATAAATAACGGGGACACCCGACGACTCTGTACCGAACGCAGCATCAGGATAAAAATGTTTTTTTGTTCAACTTTCGGATGAATTGGGTATGCGGATATTGAAAGTGGTGCCTTTTCCGAGGTGGCTTACCAAATCGAGTTCCCAGCCGTGTTCTTTACACATACTCTTTACATAGTACAAGCCCAGACCAAACCCTTTCACATTATGCACGTTGCCGGTAGGTACTCGGTAGAATTTGTCGAAAATGCGCCGGTGGTGTTCTCGCGGAATGCCGATGCCGTTGTCCTGTATGCTCAACACCAATTGATTTTCCTGCTCGTGCAGACTAATTTTAATCTCCGGGTTGCCCCGTGCGTACTTGACCCCGTTATCAACAAGGTTGTGCAGGATATTGGTCAGGTGTACCCGGTCGGCCATGACCCAGGTACGCGGCGCATCCATGTCTAATGTCAGCGTACCCTGACGCTCGTTGACTTTCAATTCTATAGAGGGAGAAATGCTGTGTACTAATTCTGCCACATCCAATTTTTCTTTATTGAGCTCGATGTTGTCGCGTTCTACCTTTGCCAGCTGGAGTACTTTTTCCACTTGGGTATTTAGGCGCATGGTTTGCTCTTTAATAATGCCCGCGTACCGATGCAACCGCTCGTCGGATTGTATTTTTTCATTTTTCAGAAAAACATCGGTGGAAATATTGATGGTGGAAATAGGTGTTTTGAATTCGTGGGTCATGTTGTTGATAAAATCGCGCTGCAACTCCGACAGTTGCTTTTGGCGCAAAATAACCGACATGGCGTAAATAAAAAAGGCCAGTGTGATCAACATTAATGCCGTAAAGCCCACCACAATCCACATGTTACTCAGGATATTGAGGGTACGGTTGGGAAACTGCACGCCAAAATAGTAGATGAAATCGCTGTCCACGTGCTTGGGCAGGGGTTCTGTCAGTGGGGCCTGATTTTCTAAGTCTGCCCGCCGGATGATTTTTCCGGTAATCATCTGATCGCTCGAACAGTCGAAAATACCATATTGATAATCTTCCTTCAATGCCTGCTTCTCAAAAGACTTCGAGAGGGCGTATTCCAAATCCTCTGCTTCAAAAACATTGTTGATGTTTACCACCCAATAATTGGAAGAGAGCTGCTCCACTAATTTCTGGGTGGGAATTGAAAAGCGCTTCATCAGCGAAAGTTCATTGGCGGTGTCCAACATGGCCTGATTGACCTTGCGGTTGAACTCCCTTTGCTGAATATCCCAGGTGCGCAATACCCAATATATCTGTATGGACAGCAAACTGAGGATGGAGATGGCCCCCAGTACGATAACACGGCGAATGGTATTGTTCGTCATATAAGCGGCAGTAATTGCGCCCTTTAACGGCAATTGTGGTATAGTAATTGCAATAAATCAGGGTATTCCCATGTAAAATGTGTTTTTACAGGCTGCTTATGGTCGTGCGTTTGGTAAAATCTGCCTCTAAGGGTAGTAAACATATTTTATATTCGACTAATGAAAGAAGGCTTCCAGGCAGCTGCGCTTTGGAGGCATTTGGCTTTTGAAACCAGTACCCTGCCTCTCTTGTGCGTGTCCTTCAATCACTTCATCCTGAACTATGAGTATGAAAAACGTTTATTTGCTATTTTTACTTACATGGACTGTCTCGCTTCATGGACAGGTCAACTACACTGCCAATGACAAAGTAGTACCTTATACGGGTAAATTTCGAATGGGCATCAATATGGGCTATTATCCGGGTTGGGACAACAAAACCCTTGCAGATATTGCAGCCGGCAACCCGCAAACAGGCCAGCCGGGCATAGGTGCGCGTGGCAACCGTACCGGTTTATACGAAATTATCCTTGATTATTATGGCTACGGCTTAGTGGAACCCGACATGGCCCACTGGCAAAGCCTTGGCATGGGCGAGTTCACCGCCATACTCGGCGGACCTTCTCCCACCCATCAGGACTACAGCCAACATTGTCCGGGTCAGTTTTCCAGTATGTTTGCCAACCTCTACACGCCCGTCTGGGATGGCGGCCTCAATGGCACCCCGTATAACGATAACAACTATTGGGCAGCCTATGTGTATAAAGCCGCAAGCCAGTACAAAGACCAGGTGCGCTTCTGGGAAATCTGGAACGAACCGGGATTCGACCTGACCGGAAACCTTGGCTGGCGAGATGATCAATACCCCAATAACTGGTGGAAGGAAGGCCCCGAACCCTGCGACTACATTTTGCGGGCACCTATCTATCACTATATCCGTACCCTGCGCATCGCTTACGATGTTATCAAAACAGTTGACCCCGACGGGTACGTGTGTCTCGGCAGTGTAGGTTACCAGTCGTTGCTCAACGCCATTCTGTCTAACACAGACAACCCCAATATGGGCGATATTGCTGCCGACTATCCCTTGACCGGTGGTGCTTATTTCGACTGTATTTCTTTTCACTCCTATCCGCATTTCGACGGCTCCACCACCAATTACGGCCTGAACATTTTCCGCCGCCATTCGGATGCGGCTGCCGACGGCCTGAATTACTACCGGGGCTATTATCAGGAAATTCTGGATAAGTACGGTTATGACGGGAAAAAATATCCTAAAAAAGAGTGGATTGTTACCGAAATTAACTCGCCGCGCAAAGCCTATTCCGGCCCTTTCTTTGGGGGCAAAGAGGCACAGATCAACCACATCATGAAGGCGTTTATGGTCGGTAAAATTGATCATTTCAATCAATTACACATCTTTCAGTTGTCCGACCAGCGTACCGAAGCCGCTTCCAATTACGAATTTCACCAGATGGGCCTGTACCAAACCATCACGGGCGGCCCTTACAGCGTTGTGGTCAATGACGAGGGCAAGGCCCTCAAAACCATGACCGACCTGTTGTACAATACCGAATACGATGCCGCGCAAACAGCGCTGATGAACCTGCCTGTCGGTGTGCGGGGATATGCGTGGAAACGTCCCGATGGCACCTACATCTATAGTCTTTGGGCACGAACAGTGATAGATTTGAGCGAAGCCGCCAGTGCCAAATACAGCTTCCCCGCAAGTTTCAATTTCGGAAAAATCACGAAATACACCTGGAATTATGGCTATACAGCCACGACCCAACAAGTGAATAGTCTGGATATTGAACTGGATGCCCGCCCCGTATTTTTCACCGCCAACGAACCGGTTGCAGCCTGTGCACTTTCAGCAGCCGCTTCTGACATCGCCTGCAATGATAACGGTACGCCCTCCAATCCTTCCGACGATACTTACACCTTCAGTCTGTTGGTGAATGGCAGTAACAGTTCCGGTAAATGGTCCACCCTTATAGGCGGCAAGGTCTTTTCCGGAAACGTCGGAACGGCCGCTAAAGTCGGCCCCTTTGCCATTGCACAGGGGGGAGTGAGTTTCGTTGTGCGCGATCAGTTCAGAGATATTTGTGAAACCACTGTCAATGTGAAAGCCCCCGCTACCTGCTCCACGGGCGGGACTACCACCAGTGGTACCTATTGTGCTTCCAAAGGGGATTTTCCGTGGCACGACTGGATAGAAGGCGTAGCGGTAGCCAATTTGAAGAGTACCTCGGGCAAGTCCCAATATAGCGATTTTACGGCGCAAACCGCCGTCCTGGCTCCTGGCAGCAGCCATGTCCTCACCCTGACTGCCGGATTCAGCTGGTTTACCCAAAGCGAATACTGGCGCGTGTGGATTGACCTGAACCGCAATGGCCAGTTCGAATCCGGCGAAGTGGTTTTTCAGGGACAGCAGGCGAAACCCGCAGATGGCACCCTGAGCGCCCCCTTCTCCGGCACCTTAGTGATACCGGCGGGTACCACAACCGGCACCACGCGCATGCGCGTCAGCATGAAGCGCGATGGTTATGCCGATCCGTGTGAGACTTTTGCCAATGGAGAAACAGAGGACTATACCGTGCGCATAGATGGCATTACGACCGGCGGCGGCGGCGGTACGACCACGACCACACCGAATTGTGCCAGCAAGAGCGATTTTCCGTGGCACGAGTGGATTAGTGGCGTGCAGGTGGCCAACCTCAATCAAAAAAGCGACAAAGCGCCTTATACCCTGCAAACAGCCGCTGCCAACCTGAAAGTGGGTACTAGCTATCCGCTGACTCTGACCACATCCTTCAGCTGGTTCACATACGATGAATATTGGAAAGTGTGGATTGACTACGACCGGAATGGCGCTTTTGAAGAGTCTTCGGAACTGGTCTTTTCAGGGCAGCTGGCCAAACCCGCCAATGGCACCACCGAAGCCAAAATTTCGGGTTCTTTTACTGTACCCGCAGGTACTGCTCCGGGCAATACCCGGATGCGTGTCAGCATGAAGCGCGATGCCTACGCGGCTGCCTGCGAAACGCTGCCGTTTGGCGAAGTGGAAGATTATCCGGTGGTGATAGAGCCGACATTGCGCCCTGTTATCGGCACGGCTTCCAAAACAGTCCCTGCTGCTGATTTGTCGCTCTATCCCAACCCCGCCGCCCACAGCGTTTTGATTAATTTAAATCAATACACCGGGCTGCCCGGCAAGGTATTGTTGCTGGATGCGCTTGGCCGCGTTGTTAAAACCGCAGACCTTGGCGATGCGGCTCCTCTGGTCTATGAATTGTCTTTGGCCGGAATAGCCGCCGGGCAATATTTTGTGCAGCTGCGTGCTGCCGGGCAGGTGCCGGTGACGAAAAAGTTGACGGTGGAATAACGGTTTTTTTACCGTTTTGGGACATGAAACGGGCACCTTATTTTATCGGTTTAGCCCGGCGCGGGATTCGAATCTCGTTTTGAACAGATCAGAAGGCGACTCAAAGGAGTGGATTATTACCACAATGGCCAGCAGGGAATCAAAGATCGGGAGGTTTTAAAAGAAATGGAGAAGGGGCCAACGGGGTATTGGATACCCTACAGCACCACTTTTATGGCAGCGAAGCCGTGGAAAGGTATCTCTTATCCCGTGATTTTTTAAGGAAAAATGATTGGGTCGGAATAAAATACCAACATCCAATTCTCTACTTCAAAGCGGTTGCGAAGAGGGGGTAAAAGAGGGGCAGCGCTGAAAAATGCGCGCCAGCAACCAACCCGTGCCAATGCCCAGCAGCGCCCCAAAGCACACATCGAGGGGATAGTGTACCCCCACATAAATCTGAGCAAAGCCTACTAAGGCCGCCCAGCCTGCCAGCAACCAGCCACTCCGGCGCGCAATGCGTCTGAAAAAAGGCATGCAGTAAGAGGCCACTGCGAAGTGGTTGGCAGCGTGCGACGACGGGAAGCTGTACCCACTGCCACAGCCCTCGATGCGCAATTGTACCCGCTCCATCATGGAGGGATCGTTGCAGGGGCGTACCCGCCCCACCCATACTTTGATGATCTTACTGCTTGTAATGTCTGCTACCGCCACTGCCAGTAACAGACCGAGTACAAAATTTCTGCGCTCTTTTCCCTGCGCATTCAATGCCACGAAGGAAAGTATAAACAAGTAAAAAGGTGCCCAAAACCAGCGCTCCCGACACCAGGGCAACACAGCATCGAACAGGCCGTTGCCGAGTCCCGTATTGATGAGTTGAAAAAGCGCACTGTCGGCAGCGTAGAGACTTTCCATAAGAAACAAATGGCCGTGTGCAGGAGGGACAGGGCCGTAGAAGTTGCAAAAGTAGATATTTTGCACAAAAGATTCGTATGTTTGTGCCCGATATTATTACATTTGAGAAAAGGGCAGTGTCGGGTGTCCGTCGGGGTACTTCTTTGTCTCTTCGGCACTTGCCTTTCTGCACACATTCTAACAGGTTCTATGCAAGCACATTTTACCGGTATTCGCACAGGAGTTCCCGCAAAAAAAGCAGTGGGCTTTCCGGCCATCTTTTCCGCTCTGGGTCATGCCATTACCTGGATGAAACCGGGAGATGCCTGGCGCACCATGTTCAGCATCAATCAAAAGGGGGGCTTCGATTGTCCGGGCTGCGCCTGGCCTGATCCTGACGATGATCGCTCCGGTTTGGGCGAATATTGTGAAAACGGCTTAAAAGCCATCGCCGAAGAAGCCACTAAGTTGCGCCTGCGGGCCGATTTTTTTCAAAAAAACAGCATAGATGAGTTGCTGCTCCTGAGCGACTACGAGATTGGCAAAAAAGGCCGCCTGACCGAACCGATGTGGTTGCGTCCCGGCAGTCGGCACTACGAACCAATTACCTGGGAGGCCGCCTTCCGGCTCATTGCCGAAGAATTGCGTGCCGCCGCCTCGCCCGACGAGGCGGTCTTCTACACCTCCGGGCGCACCGGTAATGAGGCTGCTTTCTTATATCAGTTGTTTGTGCGTATGTATGGTACCAACAACCTGCCCGATTGTTCCAATATGTGCCACGAATCGAGTGGCAAGGGCTTATCAGAAACCATTGGTATTGGCAAAGGCACGGTAAAACTCAGCGATTTTTACGAAGCAGAATTGGTGATCGTGGCAGGCCAAAACCCCGGCACCAACCATCCGCGTATGCTGACCGCCCTCGAACGCTGCAAGGAAAATGGCGGCAAGATTATTGCCGTCAATCCCTTGCCCGAAGCGGGTTTGTTGCATTTCACCAACCCCCAGCGCGTAGGAAGAATGCTGTCAGGGGGCATACCCTTAGCTGATCTTTTTTTACAAGTTCGGATTAATGGCGATGTGGCCCTGCTGAAGGCCCTGATGCTGGCCCTTTTCGATTTGGAAGCACAGCGTCCGGGAACCGTCATAGACCAGTCCTTCATAGAACAGAAGACAAAGGGATTTGCTGAGTTTGCCGCCGATTTGAAACAACAGAATTTTGACACATTGGCGGCGGCCTCCGGTGTGGAGGCAGATCAGATACGCGAAGCAGCCGCCCTCATTGCGGCCCACAAAAAAATGATCATTTGTTGGGCAATGGGCCTCACCCAGCACAAGAATGCAGTGGACAATGTGCGCGAAATTGTCAACCTGCTGCTGTTGCGGGGAAGCATCGGCATTCCGGGGGCAGGTGTCTGTCCGGTGCGCGGACACTCCAATGTACAGGGCGACCGCACCATGGGGATATGGGAAGCGCCAAAACCCGAATTTTTAGATAAACTTCAAGAGGTTTTTCACTTTGAGCCGCCCCGCCATCATGGCTACGACACTGTGGCTACCATAGAAGCTATGCGCGCCGGGAAAGTGCGGGTTTTCTTTGCACTGGGGGGCAACTTCCTTTCAGCCACGCCCGACACTACCCGCACCGGGGAGGGGTTGACCAACTGCCGTCTGACAGTGCAGGTATCTACCAAACTAAACCGCTCGCATTTGGTGCCGGGCAGGCAGGCCCTGATTTTACCCTGCTTGGGCCGTACTGAAAAGGACAAACAGGCATCGGGACTGCAATTCGTCACTGTCGAAAATTCTATGGGGGTGGTACACCGCTCCCAGGGAGTGCTGGAGCCTTGCGGCCCCCTCTTGAAGAGCGAAGTGGCCATTGTAACAGAAATGGCAGAAGCCGTTTTGAACAGCAGCACGTCCGCGCCGGACTGGCAGGCGTTGCGCGACGATTACAGCCACATACGGGATTTGATTGAACAGGTAGTACCCGGCTTTGATTCTTTCAACGAGAGGGTGCAAAATCCGGCCGGCTTTTATTTGCCCAACGGGCCGCGCCATGCGTTTTTTGAAACGCCCGATCAGAAGGCGCATTTCACCATCAATGACATATCCGATGTCCGATTGGAAACCGACGAATACCTGCTGATGACCATCCGCAGCCATGACCAGTTTAATACTACCATTTACGGCTTGCATGACCGCTATCGGGGCATTTTCAACGAGCGGCGGGTGTTGTTCATGAACGAAAAAGACATGGAAGCGGCGGGATTGAAACCGCGTCAGGTGGTACATCTTTCTTCCCACTATCAAAATGCCCGACGGGAGGCCCGCTATTTTTTAGTGATTCCTTATGACCTGCCAAGCAGGTGCCTGGCTGCGTATTTTCCGGAAACCAACGAGCTCATTCCTTACGATGAATATGCCCGAAAAAGCAGAACGCCTATTTCAAAATCTGTAGTGGTGAAAATAGAACAGGATACCGGACAAACTGTTTCGTCGGGAAACGCATCCTGAACAATCTTCGGGAAGTGTATGTTCAGGGAAATTTGTACACCGCGTAACTTATAGCGGTTACCCAAATACCGGCGAAACGGGTGTGCATTTTGCTGCGCAAATGCAATTCTGACCGGCAGTAGTCTGAATTTCTGTGAATTAAGGAAAAGCCAACTGCCATCAAGCATCAAAATTAAGTATCACTTAGATCATTTCATGAACAAAAAAATCAACATTGTGCCTGCGTCGGGTAAATTGGGCATTCTTACTCCCGGCTTAGGGGCAGTAGCCACTACTTTTATTGCCGGAGTCATTGCGGCCCGCAAAGGTATAGGAAAGCCTATCGGTTCGCTTACGCAAATGGGCCGCCTCCGATTGGGTAAAAGAACTGAAAACCGCCACCCGCTTATCCGGGAGTTTGTGCCGCTGGTACCTATAGAACAGTTGGTCTTCGGCGGCTGGGACATTTTTACCGACGATGTGTACGCAGCGGCTTCCCATGCAAAAGTATTAGACCAGCGGCTTTTGGACGATCTGAAAGAAGACCTTCGTTCCATAAAGCCTATGCCTGCCGTATTCGACAGTCATTATATCCGCAATATCAACGGGCCAAATGTGAAAAAGGGAGCCAGTAAAATGGAACTGGCCGAACAACTGATGGAAGACATTCGCCGTTTTCAGGCGGAGAATGGGTGCGAGCGCGTGGTGATGGTGTGGTGTGCCTCCACCGAAGCTTATTTGCAGGCTGGCCCGGTACACTATTCGCTGGCAGTCTTCGAGGAGGGCCTGCGCCAGAGCGATCCCGGCATAGCCCCTTCGCAGATATATGCTTATGCCGCTTTAAAATGTCGGGTACCTTTCGCCAATGGCGCGCCCAATCTTACCTGCGACATTCCGGCGCTTTTGGAATTATCCATTCGGGAAAAAACGCCTATCGGGGGCAAAGATTTCAAAACAGGGCAAACCCTGATGAAAACCGTAGTGGCACCCGGCCTCAGCGCCCGGGCGTTGGGTGTGCGGGGCTGGTTCAGTACCAACATCCTCGGCAACCGCGACGGCGAAGTGTTGGATGCCCCGGAAAACTTTCGCACCAAAGAGGTCTCCAAAGGCAATGTATTAGAGGGCATTTTCAATCAGGAACTCCACCCGGAGCTGTATGGCGAGTTGTACCACAAAATTCGGATCAATTACTATCCTCCTCACGGCGATAACAAAGAAAGCTGGGACAACATAGACCTTTTTGGCTGGTTGGGCTATCCCATGCAGATTAAAATCAATTTCCTGTGTCGCGACAGTATTCTGGCAGCACCCATTGTACTCGATCTGGCCCTTTTCCTTGACTTGGCACAACGGGCGGGTTTGCATGGCATTCAGGAATGGTTATCTTTCTATTTCAAGGCCCCTCAGACGCTGCCGGGTTTGCCTGCCGAACACGACATCTTTAAGCAACTCAGCAAGTTAGAAAATACCCTGCGTTATCTGATGGGCGAAGACCTGATTACCCATTTAGGACAGGATTACTATGAAGATTTCTATGCGCAACAAGCAGGCCATTGATGCCTTTTTTCTGACGGGTTTTGGAACAGGCCGACTGCCCATAGCGCCCGGCACCTGGGGGGCGGCGGCAGGGGTGCTGATGGCGTGGCCAATACTGGCCTTTTTCGAAACAGGGTTGGCCCAATTGATTTTATCTCTGCTCATTGTCCTTTTCCTGTGGATTGGTGTGCAGGGATCGGCCCGTATGGAAGCTGAATGGGGCAAAGACCCCCGACAAACAGTGATTGATGAAATGGTGGGACAGTGGATCGCTCTGTTGGGTTTCTCACTGTCCTGGCCTGTATTACTCGCTGCCTTCCTGTTGTTTCGCGCTTTCGATATTTTGAAACCGTGGGGCATTCGCCGCTTAGAGCAGTTCGGAGAAGGCTGGGGCGTGATGCTTGACGATGTGTTGGCGGGGGCGTATGCCAATATCGTATTGCAACTATGCGTCCTTGCAGCCACTTTTTTTTAACAAAAATCAACGACATAAGTAATTGTTTTACCGCTGTATCATCAATTTGAGGCAGCTGCGCGCTCCGTTGTTGGCACATACATACGCCAGTAAATGCCCGCAGGAAAGCGCTATAGCAATTGGGGCGATTAATAACATGTAAATGCCGATTTGATCCCCTGCCTGCTATGTATATTTAAAATTTACTATTATGGAATCAAAACAACTTCTTTTATTTGGAGGTGAACCAAAATTGAACGGAAAACGGGTTCAGCAAAAGGGTATTGCAAGTACAGGTTTGACTTTATCTGCCTATGTTGGAGATAATGAAGATGTATTCCCGTCTATTTTAGACCTTCATTTATTTGAGGGAGCAACAATTGCAGATGTAACTTTTGGAAAGGGTGTTTTTTGGAATAAAATTAATGTAAAAAAATATAATATATTGCCTTCGGATAAGCATTTAAAGTCGGAAATAATCCAGAAATGGAAGCATCTCAACCCAAAAACAGATATTGACTGTCAAAATCTACCTTATTCTAATGGTGAATTGGATTTTTCGTTCTCCGGCATATAATGAAAAAACCGACTACACCAGTACGGCGCAGTCGGCATCAAAACAAAACCAGATATTCTAAGAACATCCTGTCAACATCATCATTTCTTCGGGCCTTGTGTGTCGGCCTTTATCTTTTTATATCGGCGATCGCGCTTTTTCTAACGGAGCATGCGCCGAAGAGAGGTGAATAAATCCTTTATAAGGGCCAGCAGCTGTTGAACGGACTGTAGCGTACGCAGCAATTGGTCCAGGAAATGGTGTACAAGAAGCCGGGGTTCTCCGGGTACCCTTCAGTGGTGCTGCGGTACCCACACGGCTACACTGCCGGGGGGAGCAGTAAATACCGCTCCGCCTTCGGGGTCCAACTGAACGGTTTCGCGTTGCTCAGACAGCACGTTCATGAAAGTGGCGTTGGCGTGGCGTTCGCCCACCCGCATGTACTTGCTTCCTCCATCGCCGTTCGACAAAAGCACAGCACATCCTGTACCCGCCTGCTCTTCCACGCCTGCCCGGGTCCACCCGATGAGATTCGGATCATCAAAGTAATCCGTCTGGGGGCCGTAAGCGTGGTTTTTGCGGGCGATCATCATGGCCTGTATGCCCCGTACGGGCGGCAGGTGTATTTCGTGGTCATTTCCGTCGTTGCCTTTGTCTGTATAAACAGCGCCATAGATATCCGGGTGAAACACACACGGAATACCCTGTTCGCGCAGCAAAATGAGCGCATACGCAATGGGCTTGAACCAGGGATCTACCGGCGACTCCAAAGACTGTAAAGGCTGCGAATCGTGGTTATCTACAAATGGCACCGAGTGCATGGGATTGACCTGAGTCAGCGTGTCATTATAGATGGTACGCAGATCGAAGTCCTTTCCCGATTTGGAGGCCTGATGAAACTTCATGTGCAGGGGTACGTCAAACAGCGAAGTAGTTCCTTCGGTCAGTCCGATGTAGTGTTGCAGGATGTTGAGATCGCTGCTCCAATATTCCCCTACCGAAAAAAGCGGCAATTCGGTAGCCCCGCGCACGTGGTTAAGCCAGTCTCTGACAAACAGGGGCGACATGTGCTTGATGGCATCTAAGCGAAAGCTGTTGAAGCCTACCTCCTTGACCATCCATTCTCCCCAGTGTTTCAGTTCGGCCTGTACGGCCGGATTGCGAAATTCAACGTCGGCATACATCAAATAGTCGTAATTGCCCATTTGCATATCCGCCATTTGCTCCCATACCGTGTCGTAATCGTGTTTTACCACAAAAATGGCGCGCTCTTGTAAATCGCTGGCATAGTCCACCCCGGAAAAACACTGAAAATCCCAGACAAAGTCTGAGTATTTTCCCTTGCGGCCCGGAAATGAGAATTTCGTCCATGCGTTAATTTCAAAAGGGTCTCCAAAAACGTGGTTGCGGTCATCGGGATTCACCCGTTCCACAAAGAAGCGCTCTTCGCCATCGGCACCACCCTTGTGATTCATCACAATGTCTGCCATGACGTTGATGCGGTGTTTGGCTAAGGCTTTGATGGCTTTTGCCAATTCTTTGCGCGTTCCGTATTTGGTGGGAATAGAACCTTTTTGGTCAAATTCCCCCAGGTCGTATAAATCGTAGGTGTCATAACCGACGCTCATCCCTCCGGCGGAGGCCTTTTGGGCGGGCGGTGTCCATACAATATTGATGCCCCATTCGGCTAACTGATCCGCAGCAGCGGCCAATTGCTTCCAAAGTTGTTGATCAGCGGGGGTGTACCAGTGATAGAATTGAAGAAGGGTTGGATTTTGCATGAAAAGGATTAAGGTTTTTTTGAATCTTGTTTCATAGGCTTCACCATTTGCACAGCAGGGTCTTTCTTAACATCTGGTGAAGTAGAGTTAGCACCGTCGTTGACCACGTCCACGTCGCTTTTGTGGAGTTTACCTTTCTGGTTTTTGGCGGTTTGCTCCGGTGTAAATTTGGTACCGGCGGTTTTTTGGGATGTCGTTGTGGCCTTTGTGGAGGCGGTTTTGTCGGCTGCCTTAGCCGGCGTTTTTGTAGTACTCATGTTGAAAAGTGTTTGATGATGTTGTGTTTTTTTATTTGAAAACTTCACTGCGTACGCAGGAAGGGTCTTATCAATCGAAAAAAAGATGTGTTAGTAAGAAGATACCAGACCTTCCTGTTTGGGAGCAGCAGCGGGGGTTACCACATTATTGGTTGCATCGGCTGCTTTATCTTTGGCTTCCTGCATAGTGCCGACATCGGCACTCTTTGGCAGTTCTTTTTCTTTCTGTACCACGAAGGTGGCGTACTCGTCCGGCTTAATCACGTGTCCCATCAGGATGCTGTAGTTCTTGGTGAATTCTGCTCCGAAAAACAGAATAGCCGAAGAGTAGTAAACCCACGCCAGTAAAATGGCCAGCGAGCCGGCTGCTCCAAACGAAGTGGCCACCGCAGAAGTACTCAGGTAGTATCCAATGGCAAACTTACCGGCCAAAAACAGGGCGGCCGTAAAAAAGGCCCCGACCAGCACGTGTTTCCACTTTATTTTGGCATCGGGCAGGAATTTGAACATGAAGGCGAACAGGAAAGTGACAATCAGGGCGATGCTGAGAATATTCAGCGCCTGCATGACCCATGCCCATTCATCATAAATATTGAAAAAACGCTCGCTTACCAGCGCCATAACAGTATTGATAAGCAACGAAACCATCAATAAGAATCCCAGCGTAATCACCATGGAAAACGAAATGATCCGGTTGGTGAGGTAGCGCAGGATGCCCTTGGAGGGCTTGGCTTTTAAGGACCATATCTTATTGAGGGAATCCTGTAGTTCGGCGAAAACACCGGTGGCACCAAGTAAGAGGGTAAAAACACCCGTAATGGTGGCCAACCAGCCTTTGCCGGTGATTTGCATGTTGCTGATGCCGGTCTGGAGCATATCGGCTGCACCGGAACCGATCAGGCCCGAAAACTGGCGATAAATTTCTCCCTGAATGGCCTCTTTTCCAAAAAAGATGCCCGCCACACCAATAATGATGATCAAAATCGGCGCGATGGAAAATGCCGTATAATAAGACAAGGAAGCGCTGAACTTCATGGCATTGTCGTTGGCAAAATCTTTAGCAGACTGTACCAACAACTTATAAAAAGATATGAGGTATGACATGATGTTGAAGGTATTGAAAAGCAATTCAATGTTTTGTTTAAGAAAATCTGCAAAAAAAGACGTGCCTTTTAATAATAAATGCTTTCCGGACCCGTCTGTGTCATTTTTGGGGCATGGAAGCTGCAATGTGCTGCCCATTGTGTGGAAAAATTTGCTCATTTTCACATGGCATCGGGTTTTTATCGAATTGGGTACAAAACGAAAAACAACACTCTGCTCCTGTTCGGGGAGTCTATCAACAAACACTACACGAAACTGTAAACACAACCATTTTAAATCATCATCACACAACATGAAGAAGATTCTTTTTTCCCTGCTGTTTTCTTTCATCGCTTTTTCCGCTGCTCAGGCACAGTTCGGCATTAAAGGGGGTATCAGTTTAGGAACAATGGCCCAGGAAGGTGCCGGCTACTCCCGCAGCGATGTGGAAAGCAAATCCATCATCGGCCCCGTTGTCGGTATCACTTATGAGATGAATATCGCCGACATCATTTCCATCCAGCCAGAGCTGCTGTACACCCAGTTGGGCAGCAAAAACAAGTACGACCTCTTAGGTTCCAATCTCGAAAACAACTATCGCATCAACTACCTGGAACTTCCGGTGCTTGCAAAAGTAAAATTTGGCAACATGGACCGTGAAAGCATGGGTTTCTACATCGCCGCAGGCCCCTGGTTGGGCTACGCCCTGAACGGTAAGCAAAAAGTGATTTCCACAGGCCTACTGAATACCACTACAGAGCGCGATTTCACCTTCGACGACGAAGACGATGCCAAGCGCCTGAACTATGGTATGATCGGTGCAGCCGGTGTAACCTTTGGACGCGCTGCCCTGGACTTGCGCTACAACTATGGTTTCAACAACCTGCTGGACGCGGATGCCAACAACAACAACGACAACAAGCCTGTGCTACAAACACGCGGTATTGCCCTCACTTTAGGGTATTCCTTCTAACACACACATCATCCAACAATAAACAAACAAAAAATAAGCAAGTCAACATCATGATTAAGCAATTCAGCATCCTGTTCCTGGGTCTTTTGATCGTCGCTACTTCCTGCAAGACCCTTCGGGAAAATAAAAATGCGGCCATAGGAGCCGGAGCCGGCGTAGCAGTAGGCGGTGCCATTGGCGGCCTGCTCGGCAAGAAAAACAACAACACCGCAGGTGGTGTCATCGTAGGTGCCGCTGTAGGCGGAGTAGCCGGGGGCGCTATCGGCAAGTACATGGACAAGCAAAAGCGCGAATTGGAAGAGAAAATCGGACAGAAAGCAGAAGTGGAGCGTGTCGGCGAAGGTATTAAAGTCACTTTCGACTCCGGCCTGCTGTTCCCTGTTAACTCTGCGAACCTGAGTCCCGATATGAAGAAAACCCTGACAGAGTTCGTGGGTACCCTGACCGAATACAAGGATACTTATATCCTGATAGACGGACACACAGATGCCACTGGTTCCGACTCGCATAACCAACAATTGTCGGAAAAACGCGCCACTTCTGTCTATTCTTACCTGAATCAACAGGGCGTAAGCAACAGCCGCATGGGAACCCGTGGCTTCGGAGAATTGCAACCTGCTGCCGATAATGCCACAGAAGAAGGTCGCCGCAAAAACCGCCGCGTAGAAGTGGCCATCTGGGCCAACGAAGACTTGAAAAAGAAGGCCGAGAACGGCTCTTTGTAAATAACACAACAGTTCACGCTTAGCAGCCGTCTGCCTGTTTAGAAACTAACCACAATATTTCATCAATTTAAAATTGTTCAACATCATGGAAGATCATGTTAAAAATGCGGCAAACGCCGTAGAAAATGCAGCCAAAAATGCTGCCGATAAAGCAGAAAACTGGGTAGATCGCACTGCCGATAAACTCTCTGACTGGAAAGACAAGGCAGCCGATGCCATTGGCGACGCAACAGACACCCTTGCCGATAAAGCACATGACGCTTACGACGCTGCAAAAAATGCCGCAGAGAACGCCGGGGACAAAATCCGCAACTGGACCAACGCCGCTGCCGATAAAGCAGAGGATGTGGCAGACGACGCTGCTGATGTGGCTGAAGATGCCGCTGACGCAGTAGCCGACGAAGTGAATAAAATGGATCGGATCGGACACTAAGGAAATCTCCCTGAGTCCTGCTCTGCCCCACTAAGGATAAGTGAAGAAGGCAAATAGGAGAAGTCTTCTGCAAGTAAGGATGACTTCATTTGAAAGGATGCGGGGGGCCGATGTAATTATCGGTCTCCCGTTTTTCGTATCGCTTCTTCGTGTAGGTACGATTTTAGATTTATGATTTTGGATTTATGATTTTGGATTTACGATTTACGATTTACGATTTATGATTTTGGATTTACGATTTATTGATTTTGTATTTACGATTTATGATTTTGGATTTACGATTTACGATTTACGATTTACGATTTATGATTTACGATTTTAGATTTACGATTTACGATTTTGGATTTACGATTTATGATTTTGGATTTACGATTTACGATTTACGATTTACGATTTTGGATTTACGATTTATGATTTTGGATTTACGATTTATGATTTTGGATTTACGATTTACGATTTATGATTTATGATTTTGGATTTACGATTTACGATTTATGATTTACGGTTTATGAATTTTTATCTTGGAACCCCACCTTAAAAAAATTCTTCCCTTTCAACAGCAATTTCTTATTTGGCACATCTATCATCCTGTAACCCCCTGATTTATCGGGGGGCCAAGCACCTTCTCCCTTCAAAAACATCTATCATCCTGACAAACATCACATCTATTCATTCAAATAAGAAATTGCTGCCCTTTCAAGCGGTTTAATTTTAACCAATTGATAATTAATAAATTAACAAATTAAATTAATGCCTGTTTGCCATGGCTGCTTTACAACGTTTCAAAGCCTAGGCCATCACCCGCCCCGCTAAAATCATTCTCGCGATTGTGGTTGTGCTTATTGTTTTGCGTTATTGCGCTGCCCTATATTTTATTGTATTACGCCAATCGCGAGCTGGCAGAACTCAAAACTCAAAGGCTATTACGGCCAGATCAATGACCTGTCTGTAGCGCTCTATCGCGGTGCTTATACTTTAGACAGCATTTATATCAACAAATTAGATGAGAAAAGTGACAAACAACTGCGCTTTTTCAAGTCCGATGAAGTTGATTTATCCATTGAATGGAAGTCGCTCTTCAAGGGCAGCTTAGTCGGGGAAATTGTCCTGACTGAGCCGCTGTTGCAATTCACCGAAAACCGCGTGGAACTGGAGGACGTGGCCAGGGACACCAGCGATTTCCGCGAGCTCTTAGACGATTTTATGCCTATTCACATCAACCGCTGCGAGATTCGGAATGGTCATTTGATTTATGCGGATTATACAGCAGATCCCAATATAGAATTGGAGGCGACTCAATTAGTACTGCAATGGAAAGGACAGGACAAAAAAGACCCCTTCTTTAAAAAGGTATGGGAAGGCATTGCCGGATTAGGAGGTAAAATTGTGGAAAATCCCAAGAAGGATCAAATTGCAACCAAAATACCTTTGGAAGGCTATTTGGGAACTGCCGAGGGTATTCAGACCAATTTGGCAGTAGCGGTTAAAAATATTCTTCGCAATGCTTTTTTTGAAGCTTTGAAGCCGAATTTTGACTACGAAATTTCGATTAAAAGTGCGTTGGGATGGGGTAGCAAAGACGATGATAAAAAAGACGACAAAGGCAAGCGCTTCCGATTGTTCAAAAAGCACGATAAAGACAAGAATAAAAATAAGTAAATGTGCTGATTTGTTAATGTGCTAATTTTCAAGCAGTTACATTGAACATAACACGAATTCATTTCAAGCATCTACTTAGAAATAAAGGGGAAAAGCAATAAGGCTTTGTCTGTTGGCAACTTTTACTGTGTTTCTTTCCACACAAATACATAACTGCCTGATCCTGTCTGTATGGCCACTTTGTGGGCCTGCTGTACGGCTTCTCCCTGCCACCGCCGGCCGCTTTCGGTGACCTCGCTTGCGGTGGCCTGGGGCAACAAGACGGTCGCACGGGTGTTGGCCGGAATAGTAACTGCCAATATGATGCTTCCATCCTTGCGCTCCCAATGGCTCGAAGCGTAGCCGTAGGGGGTTTGCAAAGTCGCTTTGGCATACGACAATTTTTGGGTCAATTCCGGTGCAATACGCAGGGTCTTGTAGCCCGGCGCATCCGGCCGCAAGCCTGCCACCGTCTGGTACATCCAATTGCCAATGGCCCCGTAAGCATAGTGATTAAACGAGTTCATGCCCTTGTCCTGGAAAGTGCTGTCTGCTTTGATGCCATCCCAGCGTTCCCAAATCGTGGTGGCCCCCATTTTTACCGGAAACAGCCACGAAGGATAAGTTTCCTGTAAAAGCAGTTCGTAAGCCATTTCGGTTTGGCCATTTTGAGTCAACACCTCGTTCAGATAGGGCGTACCCAGAAAACCGGTGGACAAGTGCATTTTACGCGCCTTAATATCTTCTGTTAAGTAGCGCACTGCTTTGGGACGCAGGGCCTCCGGCAGCAGGTCGAACATCAGACAAAGCACATACGAAGTCTGGGAATCCGAGGCTGTGCGTCCGGTCGCCGTTACATACTCGTTCAAAAAAGCGGCCCGAATGCTTTCAAACAAGCGTTCGTAGTGAATGGCATCTGCTTCTTTTCCGAGTAAACGGGCAGATTGAGCCAGCAGGCGGGTACTGTGGGCAAAAAAGGCTGTGCTGATGAAGTCCCGGTTGGTGTAGGCATCCGGCTCGGAAGCATTGGAAGGGGCAGGGCGGTAGAACAGCCAGTCGCCGTACATACTGCCTTTATAGAGGATGTGTTCCTCTCCTGCTTTTTTATTCATGGATTCCACCCAGGCTTTCATCGCCTCGTAATGGCGCTCTAAATAAGCGCGGTCCCCGTATATCTGATACATTTCCCACGGAATCATCACCATCGCATCGCTCCACCCTGCCGATACCTGCGCTGTGGCCGAACCCGGCGCATTCAGTACATCGGGAATAACCACCGGGACAGTGCCGTCGGGGCGCTGTTCAGCGGCCATGTCGCGCAGCCACTTGGCAAAGAACGCCGATACGTCCATATTATAGGCAGCGGTGGCCGCAAACACCTGCGCATCGCCGGTCCAGCCCAGCCGTTCATCGCGCTGCGGGCAGTCAGTCGGAATATCCACGAAATTGCCCTTTTGTCCCCATTGTATGTTGCGTTGCAACTGATTGAGCAGGGGATGAGAACACTCAAAAGTACCCGTCGGCTGCATATCCGAATGTACCACCACCGCCTCTAAATGTTCCGGCTGCAATTCCCCCGGAAAACCTTCTATGGCCGCATAGCGAAAGCCCATAAAAGTAAAATGCGGTTCAAATATCTCCTCCCCTGCGCCTTTCAGGGTATAAACTGCTAATTGTTCGGCAGCACGCAGGTTATCAGTATAAAAATTACCTGCTTTATCTAACACTTCCGCGTGGCGAATCTTGACGACAGTCCCGACGGGGCCACGCACTTTCAGGCGCACCCACCCGACCAAATTCTGTCCAAAATCGGCTACCAGAGTCCCCTGCGGCGTGTGCCAAATGCGCTGCACCGGCAGGGTGTTCACCGCCCGGACGGGTACACTTTCAGAGGCCGTCAACACATCAAAAGAGTGGTCGGCAGTAGAACAGCTACGCCAATGCCGATCATCGAATCCGGGCATGTTCCAACCGGGTATTTCCATGCGGGCATCGTACATTTCTCCGAAATAAATTTCGTTTTTGCGCACCGGGCCGGTATTGGTGGCCTTCCACGTTTCATCCGACAGGAGGATTTCGGTACTGCCATCCGTGTATTCCACATTGATCTGGCACAAAAGGGCCAATTTTTTCCCGTAAATAGACACAGGCCGCCAGCCCATGCGGCTGCGGAACCATCCCTCGCCGAGCATGGCCCCCACAGCATTCTGGCCGCTGCGCAGGTGGGCCGTTACATCATAGGTCTGGTATTGCAGGCGTTTGAAATACATGGTCCAGCCAGGGGTGAGCAGTTCGTCGCCCACCCGCTGCCCGTTGATCCACAATTCGTACATGCCCCGTGCTGTCACATAGGCACGCGCACGGGCAATTTTCTTTTTCAGACTAAATTCTTTCCGAAGCAAAGAAGCGGGTTCAAAACGCCTGACCGAGTCGCCCTCGGGTTCCGTCCACCGCGCTTTCCAGTCACTGCGTTGCAGCAAACCCATCTCCCAAAAGGCGGGCGCACTCCATGCAGAAACCCTGTCGCTGCCATCCCATACCCGCACCCGCCAGTAATAGCGCTGCCCGGACAGAAGCGGGCCGCCCCGATAAGCCTGTAGAATATTATCATCTGAGGCCACTTTTTGACTGTCCCAGACAAGGCTGCGCACCGAAAAATCGCTTTTCCGGGCCACCTGTATCTGCCAGGCACTTTGTGTCCAGCCGCGTTCCGCAGTGCTGATGTTCCAGCTCAGGCGCGGTTGCGCCGCTTCTATACCCGACGGATTGGTGCGGTGCTCGCATTGCAGCGCAATAAGTTGGATGTCCTGACAAAACGCTGTAACTTGTAGCATCACGATAAAAAGGACGGAAATAATGTTTTTCAAGGAAAAAACTGACCACTTATTTACTTTTGTGGTCAGACGGGCCAGCGTTTTCGTACAAACGGCCTCGTCAAACAGGGTTTCCACCGGAATCTCAAAACCTTCAAGGACGACGCTCTTTACCACCTGACCGGGCAGCAATTTGTTGGGAGGCATGAACTCCGTATCATTTTCGATGCGCAAAAACTGCTCAAGGGTCTGGCGGCCGGGGTCAATAATCCAATATTCGCGCACCCCATGCGCTGCGTAATCCGTTTTTTTGATGCCCCGGTCGTTCTTGGCTGTACTTTTGGAAAGTATTTCCACAATAAAATCGGGAGCGGGAAAGATTATCTGGTCGTCGTGAAAATAACGCGCCTTGTCGTTTCCAAAAAACGCAATATCCGGCTCATAGTCATTGCGACTCAGGGCTACTAAGGCTTTCTCGATCATGATTCTCCCTAATTTGTGCATGCGTACAAAAGGCAGCAACAGGCAGGATAATTTCTCGGATACTGCCAAATGGCTATTCTTCACGGAAGAATGCAGGAACACCTCTCCGTTAATAAATTCTGCCTTTTTGTCTTCGTCCAACCATTCCCGAAAAGCCTGACGACGGTGGGCTTCCTTTTCAAGGTAGGTTTTGATGCACTCAAAAACGACAGGTAAATCCGGTCTTGACAATAATCCTTCTAAAAGGGTGCGGGCAGCGGCCATGCTTGTTGTTTTAAAAGGCAAAGTTCGGAAATACAAGCGGATTTTTTACAAAAAATTTGATCGTACAAACCAATTAAGTCCCTGATCGAAACTAATCTGTGCTATTTTGAATGCAACTATCTGAAAATTATCATATTAAAACATTTATTTACTGATCCGGGACGTACTCCCAAAAATCGCCCAGCGGCACAATGCGGCTGCTGACCCCGTCCCACTCCCGCCGAATGCCGGTACCCACATAGCCCCGCCCGTTCAGGGAAAAAGCCAGGGCGTTGCCCCGACTGCCGCCCGGAAAAGAAGGAAGCCGTCGCCAGGCCCCTGTCACTAAATTGAACTCCCAGAAGTCTGATAAAAAACCGAAATCAGGATAGTAGCCGCCGCCGATGTAGGCTTTTGTACCTGTGCAAAAAGCAAAAGCATCGGCGCGGGGAAGGCCAGGCATATAGCCCAAAAACTCCCAGCTTCCTGTTTCCTGCTCATTCTGGGGCGGCGCAAATCGCCACATATCCTGCAAATACTCAGAAGCGTTGGCTCCGCCCCCTACATATCCATAGCGGCCGTCGCTAAAGGTAACAGGTTCTATGCGCCCGCCTGTCCGTGCCTGCACATCGTTCTTTTTCCGATAAGGCAATGCAGCCACAGGCCGCCAGACTTTGGTATCCGGGTCAAATTCCCAAAAATCGGACAGCAGACTATCGCGATACACACAGTCTTGTAAAGTAGTGTCCAAAGCGTTTATCCGGCCCAATCCAAAATACGCTTTCCCGTTGAGTACAAAAGATACTGCTTTCAGGCGCGGCTTTATTGCTTCAGGTGGCTCTTCCCATTTCTCCCACTGTTGGGTAGCCACATCAAAACGCTGAAAATCCAATAAAGTAAAGGCACTCGGGCAACTGACCACAAAGGGCAGGTAACCACCGGACAGGGTATAAATCCCGCCCTTCAGTCCAAAAAGGGCCACATCCGTGCGCTTTTGAAAATTGATGGCAGACAAAACGCGCCATCCGGTGGCGGTGTCGTACTCGTAAAGGCCGTTTTTATCTAAATTACCCTGTATATAAGACAGCGGAAGCGACATGCCAAAGCCTGCATACCCTTTGCCGTCCAAAACGGTCGTGGTTGCCAGATGGTAAGGGCCGAAGTTATCGCGGCGTTTCCAGCCGCCCCGCACGGGCAGTTTTTCTGCGGCAGAGGCATAAAACCAACGGCCCCCGGCCTTAGCATAGGGGCGCACATACAGCGGTTGGTTGAACGCCACCCCTGTGAGCCGGGCCATAAAAAGCGTATCGTCATTGGCCGGGCCAAGGTCCATTTTTTTGCAGTTGGAACAGGCGGCAGTCGGGGCAGGTTCAGTGCCGGAATATACAAATCCATGTTCTTCCACCCGTAGTCCCTGTACCTGCAAGCCCGTCAGGCGACCGTATATCACCACAGTATCATTACTGATGGTGCCGGGTATGTCGGCAGAGGCCACGATATTGCCTAAGGTATATCCCTGCAATTCGCCCAGCGTTCTGCGGGCACCACTTTGAGCAAAAGCCCGAAAATAATAGGTTTGGCCCGGCTCTAAGTCATTGACTTCTGCTTCAAAAGGCTGCTCCGAAGCGGGAGGCGACACATAAAAACGCCTCGCTGCTGCGGTAGCTCCCTGTACGTCTAAGGGGGCAGCCGACCACAGAAACCCACAACTGTCTATCGCGGCCTCTCCCTGATACAGAATGCGGCCGGAAAGCCGCAGGCGACCCGCCGAGACAACGACGGGTGCCTGGGTTTGCACTTCAAAAAAACGGAGCGGCTCCAGATCGGGGCGCACGCACGACAACGGCAGCAAGGCACATAAAAAGAAGCGCCGCCATTTACTCATTTGATGATCCATATTTTTTTATTGGTCGTTTGTTCATCGGCCTGGAGTTTCAGGATGTAGGCTCCTGCTGCCAGATGTTCCAACTCAAGCACCGTCGGAAGCTCGGACAGCCATACCTGATCCTGTGCGTATATTTCCCGGCCGAGTACGTCCACGACTGATAAGCGGGTGACCCGCAGCGGTTCCGATCCCTGCAAGCGCAGCAAGAAACGACCGGTACCCGGATTCGGGAAAACCTGTAAATGTGTCGCCCAGACGGGTGTTTCTGTCCCTACTGAATTGGTAATCACAAAAGGCCCGAAATTGACTGCACAACCATTGGCATCGCCGAGGCGCAGGCTGTAGCTGCCTGCCCCCAAACCGCTGAGGCGCGGCCCATTGCCGGGTACCTGAAAATTATCGCGGCTCCAGACATAATTATAAGGAGGCACACCCCCTGCTGCTGCAATTTCAATAAAACCTGTCTGACTGTTGCCGGTATCATTTTTAAGAAGGGTGTCGATCAGAGTGAGCGCCGAAGGCTCCGTTAAAATGGCCGTTGCTGTAGCGCTACAGCCCGCCTGATCGTGTACAGTGGCCGTATAGCTGCCCGCAGGAAGTGCGCCGATCTGCGGTTGGGCAGCCCCGTTCGACCAGGCCACTGCAAAAGGCGGCGTGCCTCCTGTGGGACTAACCGACAAAACACCCGTCGCTCCGCCTGCACAGCGCACGGGCGATGCAACATTGATTTGTGCAAAAACAGCCGGATACAGGGTAATTTGCGTAAACACAGAGGTCAGGCACCCATTGGCACCCGTCACCGAAACCACGTAAAGACCAGGGGCATCCACAGTAATATTAGCCATCGTAGCGCCCGTACTCCACCGATAGGATACCCCGCCATTGGCAGTCAGCGGAATGCTTTGCCCACTGCACAACGCACTGGCTCCGGTGATGGTGGCCGTCGGAAGCACATTGACCGTCACGCGCACCGAATCCACCGATACACAATTGGCGGCATCTGTAACGCTGACTGTATAGGTGGCAGAGGCAGCAGGTGCGAAGGTCTGCACATCCGAAACCGGGCCGTTGCTCCAGCGATATACATAACCGGGCGTGCCTCCTGTGGCAAACGCATTGAGAATCACGCTGCCGCCTGCACATACTGCCACATCCGATCCGGCATTGGCCTGTGGGCCGGGCAGATTGGCAACTTGCGCGGTCTCCGTTTGTGTACAATTATTCCGGTCGAAAACAGTCACTGTAAAGGCGCCCGCCGACAATTTTTCTATGGAAGCCGTAGTGGCTCCCGTATTCCACACATAGCGGAAAGGTCCGCCGCTGCCGCCGAGGGCAGTGGTTGCGATGCGGCCATTGCCTTGGCCGCAATTCTCCCGCGTAGTTTGCAGTTGCACTTCCGGCAGGGGAGTCAGTTGCACGGTGTGGGTAGCAGTTGCCGTACATCCGGTAGCTGCCGTCACGGTGACGGTATAGCTTGTGTTTACAGTAGGCGAAGTAACAATATTGGCAGCGGTAGCACCTGTACTCCAAAGGTAAGTGCCATTGCCAGTGGCCAGCAGACTCAGCGGTGTCTCTGCGCAAATGGATGTACTGCCCGATATGGTCGCCCCGGGCAGGGGATTGACGGAGACGCGCACTGTTTTTACTACTGCGCAATTGGCAGCATCTCTCACGGTGACCTGATAAAGGGTAGTGGTGGCAGGCATCACCTGAATGGTCGCTGTACTGCTTCCGTCGCTCCACACATAGCTGTAAGGCGATACGCCCCCATTGGCGAACACCGACAGAACGGCCCTCTGCCCCGCACACAGTTCGTCGTCCGGGCTGATATTGGCCTGCGGCCCGCTTGTGCTGGCTATGCGCGTGGTCGCCACGCTGCTACAGCCATTTTGATCGCTGATGCTGACTGTATAGTTGCCCGGAGTCAGGCCGCCAATTTGTGCATTGGTAGCCCCATTGCTCCATACATAGCGATAAGCAGGAGTCCCCCCTGAAGCAGTGGCTGTGACCCCGCCGTTGGCCTGTCCGCAGGCTTCGTCCACGACTTCCAGCGCAATTTCCGGCACGGGATGTACAGTCAGTGTCTGGCTGGCACTTGCTGTGCATCCCTCCGGGGAGCTTACAGTCACCGAATAAAGGGTCGAGGCAATGGGAGACACGGAAATCTCGGTTGTAGTGGCACCCGGACTCCACACGTACGCTGTGCCGCCACTTCCGCGCAGCACAGCGCTCTCACCCATACAAACGCCGGAGGGTGCCGCAATAGCAGCCACAGGCAGGGGGTTGGCGATGATGCGCCGTGAGGTGGAAGCCGCACAGCCATTGGCATCCGTGGCCGTTACAGAAAAATCGGTGGTCGCGCCCACGACAGGTTCAATGGAAACCGTGGTAGCCCCGGTATTCCATCTGTATTGGGTGCCTCCCACTGCATTGAGCAACAGCGCCTGACCTGCACATACACTGGCGTTGCCCACAATGGAGGGCGTAGGCAAAGGATTTACAGAAACAGTTTGCTGTGCCGCTGCTGTACATCCATTGGCATCCCGTACGGTCACGGTATAAGTAGAATTGCTTGCAGGAGACACCGACAGGGTCGCAGCCGTGCTGTTGGTGTTCCACAAATAGGTGTAGGGCAATGCCCCTCCGCTAACCGTAGCAGTGAGGGCAGCGGTCTGTCCGGCACAGATACGCGCCACTTCGCTGATCTGAAGCGTAGGGCCGTTGGTGTTGCCCACCGCAATGGACCCGGAGACGGTGCATCCGTTGCCGTCCAAAATACTCAACCCATAGTTGCCCGCAGGCAGACCGGAAAGTGCCGAGGCTGTGGCTCCATTGCTCCAGTTATAAATGAAAGGCCCGGTACCGCCTGTCACCTGTGCCGAGGCAGTGCCTGAGGGCAAGCCACAGGCAGCATCGGTTTTAGAAAGATTGAGCGTGGGTACGGGCCGTATGTTAATCTGTATATTCACCACTGCACTGCACCCATTGCCGTCGGTACCAGTCACTGAGTAGCTGGTTACAGAGGCAGGCGCTACCGGAATGACCGGATTGGACGCACCTGTACTCCATTTGTAGGCAAGCGCTCCCGAAGCAGTCAGCACCGTGGCACTGCCCGGGCAAATATCGGTATTGCCGATGATCGTCACAGGCGGCAGCGGATTAACAGATACACTTTGAGAAGCGGTAGCAGTGCATCCGCCGTTGCTTGTGACAGTTACGGTAAAAGTGGTGCCGACAGTCAGTGTCGGGGAAATGGAAGGCCCGCTCGCACCGTTGCTCCATTCATAGAGTTGGCCGCCGATAGCAGTCAGGTTGGCATTGCCCCCGCTGCACACACTGCTTCCCCCCACAATGCCGGGGGTCGGCAGGGAATTGACCGTTATGGCAGCCTGCCCGCTCGCCGTGCAGCCATTGGCATCGCGCACAACAGCCGTGTAAGTGGTACTCAACACAGGAGAAACGGATTGGGCGGCAGTGCCGGCCCCGTTGCTCCACTGGTAGGTGTAAGGCTGGGTTCCTCCGATTGGAGTGGCCTGTATTTGTACAGCGGTTCCCTGACAGATGACCTGTCCGCCCGAAACACTCAAAGTCGGCCCCGCTGTATTGCCCAGAGTGGCAACAGCACTGGCCGTGCAGCCATGTACATCGGTAGTGGTCACGGTATAAGTGTCCCCGGCCACATTGCTCAAATTGGTCGTGGTGGCCCCGTTGCTCCAGGTGTAATTGAAAGGTGCAGTTCCGCCCGAAACACTAACGGTAATGCTACCTGTCGGCAGGTTGCAGGCGGCATCGCGCCGCACTAAGGCAAGGACAGTAGCCGGACGCAGGGTGACAGTGGCCGTGCCGGTAGCGGTACATCCGGCGGTATTGGTAACAGTGACGGTATAAGTAGTGGGGACAGCAGGCTCTACGGTGATGTTCTGACTGTTTGCCCCGGTACTCCATATATAGGTATTCCCTCCGAAGCCGGTCAGTACCGTGCTTCCGCCCGAACAAATCAATGTGTTGCCACCAATTGTAACCACAGGTCTGGGATCCACCAATACATTATGAACAGCGGTGGCGGCACAACTGCCGTTCGAGACTGTAACCGTATAGGTAGCAGATGCGGTCGGGCTTACGTCTATGGCAGCAGTGTTCTGACCCGTACTCCAGTTATAAATACTCCCGCCTCCGGCGCTTAGCCGCACGGTGTTGCCCGCACACGTCACCCGATCTCCATTGATGGTGGCAGGAGGTACCGGATTCACGGTCACCTGGCGGGTGGTGGTTGCGCTACATCCAAATTCATTGACCACTGTTACCATGTAAGAGGTGGTGGCAGCAGGCGTAAGCACGGCTACCGGGTTGCTCTGTCCACTGCTCCAGCTGTAGGCCAACCCCCCGGAAGCCGTCAATACAGTGGTTTCTCCTGCGCAGATGGTGAGTGTACCGCTGATGACCGCAGTCGGCTGCGGGTGGAGGCTGATACTGCGCGTCACCGAGGCTGTGCAACCGCTGGCATCGGTGGCAGTCAGTCCGATGCTGACGGGCGCAGTGGGCGCAACAGAAATGGTGTTGGTGGTAGCGCCCGTACTCCATACATAGGAGACCCCGCCCGCGCCCGAAAGGGACAATGATTGCCCCGAACACACGGCACTATTGCCAACGATATTCGGGGTGGGAGGTGTGTGTACGGTAACGGGCACCTCCGCCACCGAGGTGCAACCGTTGGCATCGCGCACAGTGACTGTGTAGGTGGCTGCCGTTGCTGCTGTGATTTGTAAAGTCGCATTGGTGGCCCCGTTGCTCCACAAATAGGTGTAGGGCAGGGCACCTCCGCTTGTTCCTGCGTTCAGGTTTACCTGTCTGCCCGCGCATACCGTCGGGGGTACTGCGATGCTCGCAGTCGGGCCATTGGTGTTGCCTATGACCACGCTACCAGATGCGGTACATCCGGCGGCATCTGTAACTGTGAGGTTGTAAGTGCCTGCTGCCAAGCCCGACAAACTGCTGCCGGTCTGTCCGTCTGCCCAGCGATACTGGAAAGGAGCGGTTCCACCGCTGCCGATGGCCAATGCACTGCCGGTCGGCTGTCCGCAGGCAGCATCGGTTTTGGCAATGGATACAGAGGGCGCGGGGCGGATTCCTACGGAAGCCACTGCTGTACCGGAGCATCCGTTGAGTGTGGCAGTTACTGTATAAGAGGTAGGGGCCGACACCGTTGGCGTGATGACATTGCCTACGCCACCTGTACTCCATGCAAAAGTGGCACCGGACGGGCCTGAAGCCGTCAGCGTAGCGATACTGCCGGGACACACCGAGGTCGGAGCGCTTACAGTCGGCACCACTGTCGGACTGACTTCTACACTGCGGGTAGCGGTGGCAGTACAGCCATTGGCTGCTGTGGCCGTCACGGTATAAGTCGTGAAAGGCAGCGTAAGAGGCGTGACCGGCAGCGTAGATCCGCTGGCGTTTGTGTTCCAAGCGTAACTAACGCCTCCTGAGGCAGTGAGCGTCGTGGTCTGTCCGGCACACACCGACGCAACAGGCGCTATGCCGGGTGTGGGCAGGGGTAGTATATTGACCGTTCTGGTGAATACCCCCGAGCAGCCTGCTGTGGTACTTACTGTCACTGCGTAGGTGTTGTCGCCAATCATGGGAATCGGATTAATGGTGGCGCTGGTGCTGCCCGTACTCCATACATACGCGGTGCCACCCGTGACACTTAAAGCAGCAGGGAGACCCGCACAAACCGAAGCAGGTGCGTTGATCGTGGCATTTACATCCTGTCCGACCGTGATGGTACGGGTATTGACAGCCGTGTTGGGACAGCTTCTTTGTTTATTGCTGATGGTCACACTGCGGGTCACGGTGGTGCCTGCACTCAGAATTTCATCAATGGAACTGGTAGTTTGGCCGCTGCTCCACGCGTAGTTGTACAGGGACTCCAAAGATTGGCCGTTGAACTGACCGGGGTTGGCCGTCAGGGTCACGGTATTGCCCCCGCAATAGGGAGCAGGCGAAGGATCTATTGTGACATTGGCAGGAATACAAGTCCCCTGCTGTTCCACGCGGACAGAATACCGGAAATTCTGATTGCGGGTATAGGTAAATCGGAGAAGTGCCACACGAGGGAAAGGACTTTCCGGGCCTGTGCCATCCTGATTAATGGTATTAGCGGTATAAGTCAGCCTGATAGGCTCCAAAGTGCCGCCTGTGCCACTCGTACGCGACAGGGTCAGCCAATTGGCATTGGGAAAGCCGGGGGCCGGCACCAGCTGCACCGTCCACGGGCCATTGCTCTGGACCTCTATATTGCGGGTTCCGGCAGAAGGAGGAATACTTTGAGGCGGCGGTACCGTAAAGTTAATAATGTCACCGATACGCCTTAAATTGGTGATTTTGGTATTGGTATTGGCCTGAAACCTGCCCGGATTGGAGGTGCCTGCTGCATATGTGGCCTCCAGCAGTTGTTTGTGCTCCTGTCCCAGATTATTTTGTACCAGGTAGATCTGAAACGGGTCGTTGACATTATAGGAACATTTGTACAGGTCTCCGGTTTTGTCCACCCCCAATTCGAAGTTGGCATTGTCCTCAATGCTACCCGCTGCCGGTATTTTCCAGGCCTTCTGATACAGGAGCTGGCTGCTTGGTTCGTTGGCTTCATTGTTGTACAAAAACCATATCTGATCGTTGCTGCTGAACAGACTGGAATTGGACACCTTGATGTCCACCAAATGGGGCATAGTACGGTCCGTTCCTTTACAGGCACAGTAGTCATTGATTACCACGGGATCATTCAGCGGAGGGCGTGCAAGGCAGGTACACGATCTACAGGTGTCCCCCACCTCTGTCACATAGGTCGTGATGGTCGTGATCTGTGTCTGACATTCCAAACTCAGCTGGAAAGCAGGGTTGCCGGCATCGCTGTCCACCGCGACGTAGTAAACTCCGGTCGGCAGCGATTCTTCAATAATGACTTTGCCGCCCGCCGCGCCGTTTTCTGCAAAATTGATGCATTGCTGGCCGCAAATGAACGAATAAACGAACATCCCCATGCGATTGCTCAAAACGGTGGGGGTCAGCGTCAGCTTTGTTTTTTGCTGGGCATTCACATAGAAGCGGTAAATGCGCTCGCCCCCTGCATAATTGCGACTGCCCGCATAGCAATTCACATAGCCGCCACCTGATTTAGAGAAAGCGCCATTGATGCTGGTAGTGGTACCCGATACCGTCTGCCCGCAGGCAATTTCCGGGAAACTGCTGCCACACACCCCGTTTGGAAAAAGACCAAGCGAATAGGTGGCTCCGGCGGGGCCGGTCACCACAATATAATAGACGTTGTTGCAGGGAGCAGGGGTAAAACCCACGCCGGGTACTTCTTTAAGACAACTTTGTCGCTGCACTGCACAATTGGGATTGGAGCGGCACGAAAACACAAAGTATTTGACCTGAGAATTGTTGTTGTTGTTTAAACTGACAAAGAAGTTTTGGTTGTCGGTTTTATTAAAAACGTAAATATCGGCAAAAAGCGGATTCGGAAAGTTATTCCCATAAGCAATGCGCACACAGGAATCGTTTTTTACAAAACCCGCAGCAATGTCGGAGTTGTCCAATACGCCCTGAAAATTGTCGCCCCGATAAATGAGTGTTCCGCCGTAATCGCACACCGTGAGGCAGTCGTCGAATTCGGAGCCGGTGTACAACTGGCAGCGCGCTGTCCCTTCGTTGGCAAAACGCTGCCCGCTACCTGTGCAAATCGGGTCGTTGCCTGTGCCTGCACAGGGCGTTTTGGTGGTCCATACACACAGATCGTCTATGGAAAAATCGTTGCCCAGTTGGTAGCCCGCAAAGAAGTTGAGGGCCGACATGCGCTTCAAATTGGGTTGGGTTCCGCCACTGCCGTAGGCCAGACTAAATTTCCAGGCGTGTATAAAGGTATTATTCACCCACAATTCCACGCTGTCTTTGTTCAAATCCACGATATTCATTACGTTGAACCACGCCCCCTGCGGAAAGGTAAAGGCCCCCGGCGTGACTCTTAAACTGCCAAAGCGCACCTCCCCGGTGCGATCAGGCCGAAAAAATACCTCGTAGGCCCACACCGTGCCGGCAGGCGCTGCCGGATTATCGTTGCGCTCGTGCAACATGGCAAAATAGCCGCGTTTTCCTGTTTCCACGCGCATGCGCCACGAAATGCGGTAGCGGCCACTTTCCTTATCGTCTAAATAATACACCATATCCGGCTCGTTGTTGGTAGCAGTTGCCTGAAAACGGCCGTACCGATTGGTGCCGGATTGTTCCACACGTGCATCTTCGGGGGCGAAGCCTGCATCGGGAAACTTATTCCACCGCGTGGACTGAGCATCCAAGCCGCCGGTTTTGTAGTCCTGAAAATTGTCACAGGTCAGTATTTGACCATTGGGTAGGTCACCTGCGGGTTCAACACAGGTACAGGTGCAATTGACACTCAAATCAAAAGTGGCTACGTCAGACGTGTAAAAGCCATCCACGATAATAAAATACGTATTGGGCACCAGATTGACATCTATGACCTCGCGGGTGCTGTTTTCCTTTGAAAAAGCAAAACATGCGAAGTTGGGCTGACAGGAAGAAGCCAGAAAAATATCCAGATCTTTCCCCGCCGTTTTAATGTCTAATACAATGTGTACGCTGGTGCGCTCTGTGATGGCGAGGCGATACACTTTTTCAGTGGCATCCCAGCCGCCGTTTTGGCTGGAGGCCAGACAGCCCTGTTTATAAGCGATGTAGTTGAGCTGGTTGCTGCCGGTGTTATTCGACTGATTGGTCAGGCTGAGGCCGCAAACAATAGGTGTCGGGTTGTCGCAGGGGGCCGATTCAGGGCCTTGCGCGTTTTGGACGATATCTAAGGCCGAATCATAAGGCTTAACAGGTACTTGCGGATGAATGGTGGCAGGATTTTGCGGCTGTTCGCGGCGGTTCCATTCCTGAGCAGACAAAGGGAAGGTGAGAAAGGCACACAGCGCCAAAAGGAGGGGGTTGTAAAAAAGCGTTTTCATAGAACAGACGGTGGGGAGCGTCAAGGGGCTTTCAAACAGACTGCACACTTTGGCTCCGGTGAATAAAAAGAGAATATACTACATCTTGGGGCTGCCGGTTTTTGGAAAAGTCAATGAAGAAAACAAAGATTAAAAAATAAAAAAACACATAGTCTACATATATCACATTTTACATAAAATGTCTTAATGATGTTACATATAGCACTATGTGTTTTTAAAATAACTAACAGACGGTGAGACAAAGCTAATTCAACACGGGCGCTTCTCCCAGAATTTCAAGGGCGCGATCCAAAATGGTCGTATCTTCCAAATGCACGATGCCGCCATTGGGACCAGGCTCTAAGTGAAACTCCACCAATTGTCCGTGCGCATAATCATGGGCACCAAAATAATTTCTGACTGTTTGTTCATCTACGGATAAATCTTGAGCGATGCGGGCAATACTGCCGGAAGGGAGTGCGTGCTTGATGCGACGAAGTTCATCGAATGTAATATTCATGTGCTTCAAAAATTGGTGAAATAATATGATTTTGGAACAGTAAGCAAGGTTCCTTTAAAACCTGCCGTAAGGTACGCACATTAGAACATACAGACCAAATAATTGCTCAACTTTTTTTCATTTTTTTTTGTTAAATATTTTTTGCACATTACCCGGCTTTTTTGTGCAAAAAATCGTCTCAAAATATTATCTGACTGCTTTACAATTCATCGGTAAATTATTTCGTTACTGGCTTTTTATTCGTGTGTTGTTAAAATAATATGTTTTTGCACGTTGTTTCCTTTGATATTCCCTACCCCGCCAACTACGGAGGAGTGATTGTGGTATTTCATCAAATCAAGGCTTTACACGAACAGGGCGTGAAGGTTATTTTACACTGTTTTCAGTATGGAGATCGCACCCCGCGTCCCGAACTTGAACAATATTGCCACGAGGTACATTACTATAAACGCAGCCGTGCCCTGTGGTATCACCTCAGCCTGCTGCCCTTCATTATGCGCACCCGCCAGCACCGCAGTTTGCTGAAGCGCTTGCGCAAAGACCAGCATCCCATTTTATTTGAAGGCATGCACACGGCCGCATTTGTGCTGGATCGCCGACTGCGCAGCCGTCAGAAGTTAGTGCGCATGCATAATGTAGAATGGAAGTACTACGAAGGTTTATCGCAGTCTGCCAATGATGTATTTCAGAAGCTCTACTTTTTTGTAGAGAGCATCAAATTGCAACGCATTGAGCCGAAGGTGGTGCTGCACGCCGACGAGCTGCTTACCCTTTCCGGGCACGACACCGCTTATTACAGCGCCATGAAGGCCAACACCCATTACCTGCCTGCTTTCCACCCCAACAAAAATGTGGAAAGCATTCCCGGTCACGGCAAGTATATGCTGTTTCATGGCAAAATGAGCGTACCCGACAACGACAAAAGTACCCGCTGGCTGATCCGCGAAGTGTTCTCGCAGTTGGATATTCCGTTTAAAATAGCCGGTATGGAACCATCCGACGACCTGAAAGAGCTGGTGGCCCGCTATGACCACATAGAGTTGGTAGAAAACCCCACAGATGCCCAAATGGCTACCCTCATTCGGGATGCACAGGCCAATATTTTGGTATCGTTCCAATTGTCGGGAGTCAAGCTCAAACTCATCAATGCCCTGTTTTGCGGGCGCTTCTGCATAGTGAATGAGGCAATGGTGAAAGGCACCGATCTGGAACAATACTGCTATGTACGCAACTCCGCCCGCGACCTGCGCCAAACGGTAGAAGCTATCAGTAACATGCCTTTTGAACAAAGCCGCGTGGATGCCCGCCGCCGCCTTTTGGACACTGAATATTCCAATACGAAAAATGCCCAAAAGCTGATGTCCTTAGTGAAATGGGTAAAATAAGGGCGAATGCGCATGAATCCGTTAGATATACTGCGCCAATACTGGAAGCATACAGCCTTTCGGCCTTTGCAGGAGGAGATTATCCATGCTGTACTGGAGGGTAAAGACACCCTTGCGCTGCTGCCCACCGGAGGCGGCAAATCGGTTTGCTTTCAGGTACCCGCGCTGTGCCTCGACGGCATGTGTTTAGTAATTTCTCCGCTGATTGCCCTGATGAAGGACCAGGTGTGGAACCTCCAACAGCGCGGCATTGCCGCCGCAGCGGTCTTTTCCGGCATGAATTACCGGGCAGTGGATATTGTATTGGAAAACGCCTGCAACGGTGCCTACAAATTTTTGTATGTCAGCCCCGAACGCCTGCAAACGGAAGTTTTCAGGGCGCGCCTGCCCCGCATGCCTGTCAACCTGCTGGCAGTGGATGAAGCCCACTGCATCAGTCAGTGGGGCTACGATTTTCGCCCGCCCTATTTACAGATAGCGGCCCTGCGGCCGCTGTTGCCGCCCAAAACGCCCGTTCTGGCCCTCACTGCCACTGCTACCACCGAAGTAGTGGAAGACATCATGACGCGCTTGGAATTTCGGGTGCCTCAGGTGTTTCGCCAAAGTTTTGAGCGACCCAATTTATCCTATTCCGTCCTGTACGAAGACAAAAAGTTGGAAAAAATGGCCGATATTCTGCGCGCATTGCCCGGCAGTGGCATTGTCTATAGCCGGAGCAGGGGAGAAACCAAGCAATTGGCCCACCGCCTGCAACAGGAAAATATTTCTGCTGATTTCTACCATGCAGGTCTGCCCCCCGAAGAGCGCAGTGTCCGGCAGGAGGCCTGGATGCAGGGCAAGACCCGGGTGATGGTCTGCACCAATGCCTTTGGTATGGGCATTGACAAGCCCGATGTGCGCGTGGTCATTCATCTGACCCCCCCTGATAATCTGGAGGCTTATTTTCAGGAAGCCGGCCGGGCAGGCCGCGACCGCCGGAAAGCCTACGCCGTTTTGTTATATTCTCCCGGCGACGCACGCACTCTGGAGCGACAATTGGAACAGGCCTTTCCTTCAATGGAGCTCACCCGCAGGGTCTATCGCGCCCTCGGCAGCTACCTGCAATTGGCCACCGGAGCCGGGGCTGCCGAATCCTACGATTTCGACCTGTCTGCTTTTTGTCATACCTATCATTTCGAGACTGCCGTTGCCCACGCTGCCCTGCGCCTGCTGGAACAGGACGGCTGGATTGCACTCAGCGACTCCGGCTTTGTACCCGCCACTGTCCACCTTCATGCCGACCGCGAAACCCTCTACGATTACCAGCTCAAGCACCCACAGGCAGATGCTGTGATTAAGGTATTGTTGCGGGCGTATCCCGGCTTGCATCTGGCCCCCTGCGACATCAGCGAGCCTTTGATCGCCAAGTTTGCCAAAATGCCGGTGGAAAATATAGCACAGGTGCTGCAAAAAGCGCAACGCGAGCAAATTTTGGACTACCAACCCCGCCGCGACAAGCCCCAACTGACCTTCCTGCGCGACCGGGTATCTGCCGAGGTGCTTCAATTGGATATGACCCGCTACCATTTTCGGCAGGAACGTGCCCGCCAGCGGGTGGAAAGTGTAATCGCCTACGCCGAAACCCGCCGCTGCCGCAGTCGCCAGCTCTTAGCGTACTTCGACGAGCCGGACAGCCCCCGATGTGGCATTTGCGACATCTGTACGGGCCGCAACAAATCGGAAGAATTGGACGAGGACCTGCTGCGCACTTACCGCTCCAAAATAGCCGCACTGCTCAAGGAGGAACCCCTCCCTTTCGACGAGATCATCAAAGCATTCTCCATGAAGCGCCACGAAACCGTGGCACGGGTACTGACCCACCTTTTGGAAGAGGGCCTGTTGAAAATGGACGGGGAAGGAAAAATAAGGCCAGTGGCATAAAGGCGACGTATCCTGCCGCTTACATCCGGCGACTGTGCGTCCTGCACCCGATTTTAAGGGCCGCCCTCTTTTCGGCATCGAAGCGCGACATCATGCGGCGTGTTCAGCGAAGGCCTCTTCTGCGGTTTCGTACCCTGTCACGTGGACACACAACAACCTAAAGTCGAGGGTGAAGCGGTTTTTAAAAATTTTCATGAATTCTCCGATTTTGGCATATCTTTTGTTATCTATTTGTCATCCTGAATCTTTGAAAACAAAAAAAATTTTTAATTAATCTTTTTGAAAAGTGTTGAGCGGTGAAAGCCGCTTTTTAATCCACAAGAGTTATGAACACAGCCATTGCTTCTGCTACCACCGCCGCACCGGTCACCAATCGTCAGGGAGTGAAGTTATACCAAAACTCACCTAACCCATTTTTGGAAATGACTTTGTTGTGGTTTGCACTTCCGGGCGCTACCCAGGTCGTGCTGAAGGTAATCAACGAACAAGGCCGCGAAATTTGCGTAAAATCCGGTTATTTTGGAGCCGGAGAGAGCAATTTCGTGATTCATCGCGCCGACCTGCGTGACCCCGGTTTTTATACAGCACGCATTGAGACCGCTTATGGCACTGCCAGCCGCAAGATGATGATGTACTAACTTTTAATTGTCAGATATCCGCCTCTGAAAGAGACCCGGTTTCCCGTGTGAAGCCGCCGACCTAAGCAATCGGCGGCTTTTTTTATGGTACAAACGACCGCTTGCGCAGCAGCGGTAAAGTGGGTGGCCGCAGCAGCATCGGCAGTAATGGACTGATATGGAAAAAGTGCTGAAAAATTCAGTGCAAAAACCTGTTTGTATGTCAGAAGTCTCTGTACATTTGCTGAAAAACAGGTTTTCACTTTCCATTCAAATGTACACACCATTGAAAAACAGATCGGCTGAAACACGAAAAATTTTACAGGCAAACGGCGTTCTCACGGGATGCCTGTTCCTATGCCTGTCTGCGCTTGTTCCCCTTGCGGCACAACCCTTCGCTGCCTCCGAAATTGCCCGCTGGGAGAAACAGGCCCGCGCTGTCACCATTGTGCGTGATCAATGGGGCATTCCGCACATTTATGGAAAAACCGATGCCGATGCAGTGTTCGGACTGCTGTATGCCCAATGTGAGGATGATTTCCGACGCGTGGAAATGAATTATATCGAAAAACTGGGGCGCATGGCCGAAGTCAACGGCATTGCAGATTTGTACGAAGACCTCCTGATTCGGTTGGTCATAGATTCAGCGGCGGCGCAAAAAGACTATAAAAAGGCACCCCGCTGGCTGAAAAAACTGCTGCAGGCCCAGGCCGACGGCATCAATTACTATCTGCACACCCACCCGCAGGACAAACCCCGGTTGCTCCACCGGTTTCACCCCTGGTACCCCCTGCTCTGGACAGACGGCAGCATCTCGGCCATCAATACCGATGATGTGACTACCGAAGAAATCCGGCAATTCTATACGGGAGATCACAGTGTCCTGGGTAGTGTTTTTCCAAAAAAGCAGGATGCCGATAAAGCCCTGACCGGTTCCAACGGCTTCGCCTTTGCTCCGAAAATAACTGAATCAGGCAACGCCATTTTATACATCAACCCGCATGTGACCTTCTATTTTCGCCCGGAAGTGCATGTAGTCAGCGAAGAAGGACTGAACGTCTATGGCGCTGTTACCTGGGGACAGTTTTTTGTATATCAGGGCTTCAATGAATACTGCGGCTGGATGCATACTTCCAATTATACCGATATTGCCGATCTCTACGCTGAAAAAATCGTACGAAAAAAGGGCCGGTTGTACTACCGCTACGAAGGCAAAGACCGGCGCGTACAAAGCAAAAAAATAGACCTGCGCTACCGCGTAAACGGCCGACTCGCGTCCAAGACCATCGAAACATTCCACACCCGCCACGGTCCGGTCATGACCCAACGGCAAGGGCAATGGCTCAGCCTGAAAGCCAACAACCGCTCGATCACCGGCCTGATACAAAGCTGGCAACGCACTAAAGCCAGAGGTTTGGAAGACTACAAAAAAACAATGGCCCTGCGCGCCAATACCTCCAACAACACCGTTTATGCCGATCGTGCGGGCAACATCGCTTACTGGCACGGCAATTTTATGCCCCGGCGCGACCTGCGCTTCGACTGGTCCCAGCCCGTGGATGGCAGCATTGCCGCCACCGAATGGCAGGGGCTGCATCGTTTAGAGGAAACCGTGCAGATATACAATCCGCCCGGAGGGTGGCTGCAAAACTGCAATGCCACGCCTTTCACGGTTGCCGGCCACATTGGAAGCCCTTCGCCCAAAATCTATCCCCCTTACATGGCTCCCGATGGTGAAAATTTTCGCGGCCTCAACGCCGTTCGCGTACTCAGCAAACCACAAAAATACAACTTAGACAAAGTCATCGCCGCCGGATATGATACCTACATGGTCGCTTTCGAGCTGCTGATACCGGCCCTGATGGAAGCGGCCCAACGCCATGCCCGCCAATCGGACACCCTGACGGCCCTGCTCGCCGAACCCCTTGCGCTGCTTAAAAACTGGGATTACCGCGCCGCCGTCGGCTCCGTAGCCACCACCTTAGCGGTGGAATGGGGCGATCGCCTGCTGCCTGACATTGCCCGCATTCCCCTGCCCGGCTACGAAAACCTCGATCAGGTGCATAAAGTCCAGCAATTCTTAGTGCAGGCGCGTGCGGAGGCTCCCGAACGCCTGCTGCTGCCGTTGGCCGCCACAGTGCGCGACCTCGAACAGCGCTTTGGCAAATGGCAGGTCCCCTGGGGCGAAGTAAACCGCTTTCAACGCGTCAGCGCCGACTTGGTACAGCCGTTCAGCGATGCTTCCCCTTCGTTGCCTGTGGCTTTTACCAGCGCTGCCTGGGGCATGTTGCCCAGCTACAAGTCCAACTATTTTCCCGGTACGCGGCGGCGCTATGGCGTAAACGGCAACAGCTTTGTATGCGCTGTTGAGTTCGGCCCCCGCCTCCGTGCCAAATCCCTGCTGGCAGGGGGACAAAATGGCCACCCCGCCTCGCCGCACTTTTTCGATCAGGGGGCCATGTACGCCGGGGGCCAATTCAAAGAAGTGCTTTTTTACCGCGAAGACGTGGATAAGAACGCCCGTGTGCGCTACCATCCGGGACAGCCAACCACCGGAAAAAATTAAAACTGTCGGCTTGGCAACAAATGTCTGAATTCGACCGTTTCTTCTTTTTATAATATGTTGCTCATTTAACACCTTTACACCATGCTCAATATACGCGCCCTGTTGATTGAAGACGAGCCGGAAGGCTTGGAAAACCTGAAAAACCTGCTCGCCAAATACTGCCCCGAAGTAGAAGTCGTGGCCACCGGCAGCTCCAATGCCGACCTGTTGCAATTGGCTTCCGAGGAAAACGAAAATAAATTTGATGTGGCTTTTTTAGACATCAGCCTGCCCGACGGTCTGGTTTTTAATACCCTCAAGCAATTGGACGAAATTCCGTTTGATATTATTTTTGTGACTGCTTTTAATCAGTATGCCCTGCGTGCCTTCGATTTTTCAGCCCTGCATTACGTCCTCAAACCCATCGAAGGAGAAGCCCTGATGCAGGCCGTGAGCCGCATCCGCCGCCGCAACCGCGATACCAAGCAGCGCATAGAAGTCCTACAGCAAAACTACAATCCGGGTGCCCCCAATGCCTTCGAGAAAATCGGCATCTCCGGTGTAGATGGCGTACACTTTGTGCGCCTGCGCGACATTGTGCGCCTTGAAGCCGCCGACAATTACACCCACTTTATGCTCAAAGGCGGAGAACGCATTACAGCCAGTCGTACCATCAAGGCATTCGAAGATACCCTGCTGTCCCTCGGTTTTTCCCGTGTGCATAAACGCCATATTGTCAACATGAACTACATGAAGACCTACGTAAAAGGCGAAGGGGGCTATCTGGTACTCGAAAACGGAGAGACCATCGAAGTATCGCGCCGCAAAAAGCCGGTACTGGCAGAGGCCATCCGGCGCTCGCATGGAGAGCTGTAATGAATAGATGTTATGCATAGGGAGATTGGTTTAAAGGTGCCCTTTGTGATGTTCAGATCAAGGTTTTGCCCTTGTTCATCATTCACCACTCCATAACATGTTATTTCGCTTTCTACTTTTCCTCTTTCTGCCCCTCGCCGCCTGTCAGCCACAGAATCCCGTCCCCGCGCCTGCCGTGCCGGGTACTGAAAAACCTGCTGCTGTTCCTGCCACTCCCCTTGCCACCTCCTATCGGCCTACGCCGGGCAAAATCAACGGACTCACTTTTGTTGCTCCGCCCGAACCCTTCCCGCAAGACCCGATGCCTGCGGTGCAGGATGTAGGTGCTTCGTGGATTGCTGTGGTGCCGTACGCATTCACGCGGCCGGGTACTGCTTCTGTGCAATTCGGAAAAAACCAGTGGTGGGGCGAAAGCCCGGCAGGTGCTGCCGAAACCATCCGGCAGGCCCATGCGGCCGGTGTGAAGGTAATGCTCAAACCGCAGGTCTGGATTCCGCGCCAGTGGACGGGCAGTCTGGATTTTGCGACCGATGCCGAATGGATACAATGGGAAAAAGACTACGAGAAATACATCCTGACCTTTGCCCGGATTGCTGCGCAGGCTGGTACCGATCTTTTCTGCATCGGCACCGAGTTTCGCACCTCCATCGAAAAAAGACCCTGGTTCTGGACACAATTGATCCGCAAAGTAAAAGGCATTTATACCGGCAAACTCACCTACTCCTCCAATTGGGACGATTGGGACAAGGTACCTTTCTGGGCCGAATTGGACTACATCGGTCTGGGCGGCTATTTCCCTTTGGTGGAAGGCCCCACGCCCGACATAGAAGCCCTGCGCACCGCGTGGCAGCCGCTGTGTCAACGCCTCCATGCCTTCAGCGAGCAGCAACAACGGCCTGTTCTTTTCACCGAATTCGGGTACCTCAGTGTGGACGGGGCCGGCTGGCGCAACTGGGAGCTGGAGCAGGGCATAAAAGGCAGGACCATCAATCAGCTGGCACAATCCAACTGTTACGAAGCCCTGTTTTCCACTTTCCAACACCACCCGTGGTGGGCCGGTGGTTTCGTGTGGAAGTGGTTTCCGAATATGAGCGGCCACGAGGGATACCCGGAGCGGGATTACACGCCACAGGGAAAAATAGCCGAGCAAACCCTTCGGAAATGGTACAAAAATTTGTAGGGGCTTAAAAAGCCAGCTTTAATCTGTGAAAAGAGAGGGCCTTTTTCTTGTTATAAACCACTTCTGTTTTTGTAAAATTGCCCTTCGACCAGACTTGGAATTTGATGTTTTCCTCTGGTACTGCTGCAAACCTGATACTTTTGAAAGTATGAGGTGGAATGGTATCAAACTCCGCCGAAGCCAGATAAGTACCCCAGTCTTGCACCCTTGAACCCATTGTATGGTTGAAACCGGCTTCTCTGAATGCCGTTATGCTGGTGCGCCCTAATCCTCTGGCAGAATTTTCTACCTCCAAAACAAACTGATTGGCAGGCTTCACTTTTATATCCAGCTCATTGAAGCATCCGTCCCTTAGATTTAGTCCTCCTGTTTGAAAATAACCTTTTTGTTTAAAAGCAAACAGGTAATGATCAAAATGATTGGCGGTATCGTGTCGAAATTCCAAATGCCCTTTTCCCGAATCATCAGTTTTAATATGCCCGATGGAGTCGCCCCAACACCAGTGAAAGCACAGGTTGGGGTCTTTGAATAAGGTAAAATCTAAGTTGGCAACGGGTTGTTTGCTATAAAAATCCTTCACTTCCAAATCAATGGTGGTGGTGGGATCGCTACAGGAAACAGGCTCTAAATCGTGTGAGCAACTGCCGTATAGGGCAGAAAAAATCAGAAGAATGGAGGTCAGGCGGCGCATAATATAAATTAATTTGTTAATTTTTAAATGTGCTAATTCATTAATTTTCAAATAGTTACATCGAATATAGCACGAATTACAGCAATTTCTTATTTGAATGAATAGATGTGATGTTTGTCAGGATGATAGATGTTTTTGAAGGGAGAAGGTGCTTGGCCCCCCGATAAATCAGGGGGTTACAGGATGATAGATGTGCCAAATAAGAAATTGCTGCACGAATTAATCTCAATCAGTTACTTATAGCAGAATTGGTGATGGTTACTTGTAAGATGCGCTGACCGGGTAAAAAGGTTGCATGTACGCTGTGAAAACGAACAAAGAGAAAAAATCTCTCAAAAAACACAAAACGCATTTACAGCACCTCTCCCACCACAAAAATACTTCCGATCACCAAAATCAGGTCATCGGGGCGGGCGACGCGGCGGGCGGCCGCCAGGGCAATGCGCACAGAGCGATATGCCTGGCCGTGCAGGCTGTATGCCGCTGCCTGTTGATGAAGCAGATCGGCTTCTAAGCCGCGCGGAATGTTGGCCTTGGCAAAATAATAGCGGGCATCGGGCGGGAAAAGAGAAAGGGCTTTGTGGAGGTCCTTGTCGCGTACCATGCCTGTGACGATGTGGAGGCGGCCTTTCGAGGTGTTTTGCCAGGCGCGGATGCGCTCGAAAGAGAGGCGGAGGCCGCCTTCGTTGTGGGCGCTGTCGCACAGCACCACCGGGTTTTCCTGCAAGACCTGCCAGCGCCCCATAAAACGCGTAAGCGGGCCGACCTGTGCCAGAGTGTCGCGCAGCAAAGCATCGGAAGAGCGGCCTGCGAATAGCGGCAGGGCCTGTAGCTGCTGCCACGCACAGAGGGCAGTGGCAATGTTTTTGGCCTGATAGGGGCCTGTGAAATCGGTTTTTACATCCTGTAACCAAAGTCGCCCGCCTTGCCGAACCTGAATCGTCTGGTATTTTTGAAAGAAATCGGCAGGTGCTTCCGACATGGCAACGTGCATTTGCTGATCGGCAAAGACTAAGGGCGAACCCGTTGCAGCTGCCTTTTCAATAAAAACAGGGGCCGATTCCGGGTGGGTTTCTCCAATGACTACGGGAATGCCGGGTTTGATGATCCCTGCTTTTTCGAAAGCGATCCGGGGAAGGGTATCGCCCAGTAAGTCCATGTGGTCGTAGCTGATATTGGTAATCACACTCAACAACGGCGTAATCACATTGGTGCTGTCCAAACGCCCGCCCAATCCCACTTCGATGATGGCGATGTCCACCTGCTCGCGGGCAAAGTGATCGAAGGCCATTGCCACGCACATTTCAAAAAAAGAAGGACGGATGTGTTCCAGGGCAGCGCGGTGCGCTTCCGCAAAAGCAGTAACGCGGCGCTTGGGGATATACTGGCCGTTGATTTTGATGCGCTCGGTAAAGGACTTGTAATGCGGACTAATGTACAGGCCTGTTTTGAGGCCCGCCTGCTGACACAGAGCCGCCAGCAGGTGGCTGACAGAGCCTTTGCCGTTGGTGCCCCCCACGTGAATGGTCGGGAATCGGGTATGGGGCTGACCGAGGTGTGTACACAGCGCCAGCGTATTGGTCAGGTCTTTTTTATAGGCCGCCGCGCCAATGCGCTGAAACATTGGCAACTGTTGGTACAAATAATCGAGCGTGGCGGCAAAGGTCATTTTTCCCCTACGGTGATGACAGAGAGGCCCACCTGACGCAGCAGGGCAAAGTCCACCCACCGGAACACAGGCACGAGCAGGTCGTATAAACCCATCTGGCCTTCCGGAATAACGTTATTGCCCTGCAATTTGCCGGAAATGAACCAGGCCGGAATGCCCATTGCGTTGAAGTGCTGCGTATGTACAATGCGGTAGCCGGCATCGGTAAAACACTGCCCGAGGCTGGACTTTGTGTAGCGTCGGTAGTGCTCCAGGGCGGTGTCCAAAGCGTTATACAGGGATTGGTAAGCAGGTACCAGTACAATCATGCGCCCGCCTTTTTTCAGCAGTTTGGCGCAGTTTTTCAGTGCCAGCCGGTCGTCATAGATATGTTCCACAACGTTGAGGGCAAAAATGGTGTCGAAACTTTCAAAGTATGCGCCGAACTTCTGATCGAAATCGGGGTCGGTGATGTTCATCAGCTCCACGCCCAACATGCCCGGTGCGCCCTGAAAGCGATCGTTGAGTTTGGCACAATAGTTTTCGCGAATGTCGGACAACATAATGGGAAAGCGGTCTTCCAGAAAATAGGCCGAAATATTACCGATGCCACTGCCAATTTCTAAAATTTTGCCGCTGCAATGGGGGCGGATGGTGTCGTACATCCATTGATTAAAGCGCGATGCTTTCGACACCGCATCCAAAGTGGCTTCCCCTTCTATGTCTTCAGGCTTAAAAACAAATTCCTGCTTCATTTTGAAAAAAAGTTGTATCTGACCATACAGTAAATAGCGCGCACGGCATCTTTCCAGCCGATTTTTTTGCCCTCTTCGTAGGTTCTGCCATAATAAGAAATGCCGACTTCATAGATTCTTATTTTCGGGATTTTGGCGATTTTGGCAGTCACTTCAGGCTCAAAACCAAAGCGTTTCTCTTTCAGGTCAATATTTTGTATAATGTTGGTAATGAACAGTTTGTAACAGGTTTCCATGTCCGTCAGGTTCAAGTTGGTGAACATGTTGGACAAACCCGTTAAAAACTTATTACCAATGGTGTGCCAAAAAAACAGGATGCGGTGCGGATTGCCCCCCATGAAGCGGGAGCCATAGACCACATCGGCAGCGCCATCGAGCATGGGCTTGAGCAACAGGTTGTATTCCTGCGGGTCGTATTCGAGGTCGGCATCCTGAATAATCAGGTATTTTCCGGTTGCCTTGCGGATGCCGGTGTGCAGCGCAGCCCCTTTCCCCTGATTGACTTCGTGTTTGTAATATTGGATGTTGACATCCGGGTTGGCAGCGCGATAGCGTTCTATGGCTCCTTCTGTGTCGTCTTTGGAACAGTCGTTGACAATAATGATCTCTTTGCCCAAGCCGCCCAAAAGCGACACCTGCTTCACCCTGTCCAGGATAAGGTGAATGGTGGCGGCTTCGTTATAGGCGGGTATTACAACAGACAAATGGTGTGCATTCATGCGGGTATTGATTTTCGAGGCGCAAAGGTAGAAAAGTTCTCAAAAATGCGGCCTGACAGATTGCAGACCGATGAATTAATGCGCAAGGGGAGTTGCGCAGGGCTGTGTGCATCTCCCTAACGGTTGCTCAGGCATTCATTAATTCCAGAACGGCTTCTGTTACGTCCTCCGGCTGGGGCTTGCTGTGGTAGTCGCCGTCCTGCCCGTAGCCGGGACGGTGTGCTTTGGCCGTCAGGGTGGCGGGCGGTGCGTCTAAATAGCGATAGCCACCCTGCTTTTCCAATACTTCCTGCATCATATAGGCCGCAGCACCGCCGGGTACGTCTTCGTCTAAGAAAAGCACGCGGTTGGTCTTTTTCAGGGAAGCCAGACAATTGTGCGGCAGGTCGAAGGGCAGGAGGGTTTGCACATCCACGATCTCGATGGAAACACCCAGACTTTCTAATACTGTGGCTGCCTCCTCGGCAATGCGAACACAGGCCCCGTAAGTCACCACTGTTACATCAGTACCAGTCAACACAATTTCCGGAACGCCGAGGGGAACGCGGAAGGTACCCACATTGTCGGGCATGCGCTCTTTGAGGCGGTAGCCGTTGAGTACCTCCACCACGACGGCGGGGTCGTCGCTTTCCAACAGGGTATTGTACATGCCGGCGGCCTGTGTCATGTTGCGCGGTACACACAGCCACATGCCGCGCATGGAACCGAGCATGGCGGCCATAGGCGATCCGGCGTGCCACACGCCTACTAAGCGGTGGCCGCGTGTGCGAATGATGGCCGGGGCTGCCTGCAGGTTGTTGGTGCGCCAGCGCATGGTACACAAATCGTCGGTGAGGGGCGGCAGTGCGTAATAGATATAGTCTAAGTATTGAACTTCGGCCAGCGGACGCAGTCCGCGCATGGCCATGCCAATGGCTTGTCCCATGATGGTCCACTCGCGGATGCCGGTGTCGAACAGGCGGCCTTCGCCGTGTTTGAGCTGGAGGCCCCGCATGCCCTGATTGACATCCCCGATGAATCCCACATCTTCGCCGAAGGCAAAAAACCGGGGATTGTGGGTAAAATGATGATCGAAACAGGCATTCAGAATTTCATAACCGTCGCGCTGGGGGGTGTTTTCTGAAAAAACAGGAGCAACAGGTGCGATTTTCAGGGCCGATTTTTCGGACTCGCTGTACAGGTGTTCCCCGTAGTCGGCGGCACCGTCGGCACGCTCGCGGGCTATAAATTCAGCAAATTCTTCTTTTTGGAGGCTGTTTTTCGGGTGAAGGGCCAGCAAGGCCAAACGGGCCGTTTTGAGTACCTGATGGCGCAGCGGTTCGCGCATACCCTCCAGTTTTTGTTGCAGCACTGGCAGTTCCGGCACATCGGGATGGACGGCCCGCAACCCCTGTAAGTGGGCAAGTGCTTCTGTGGAGAGCCGGGCAACGACACTGTGGTAGCATTTGTACACGCGTTGGGCGGCTTCATTCACTTCGCGGCGCGCTTCGTTTCGGATGTCTTCCAACTCGCTTTCTGTGGCCAACCCTTCTTCTACGATCCATTGGGCAAAACGGCGGTTGCAGTCGTACTCCTCTTCGTATTTCAGGCGCTCGGCGTTTTTGTAGCGGCGATGGTCGCCGGAGGTGGAGTGTCCCAACTGCTGTGTAACCTGCTCAATGTGGATCAGGGCAGGCTGATGGGTGGTGCGAATGTGGCGGGTAGTGGTGGCGTAAAGTTCGCACAATTCGGGATAATTCCAGCCCCGCCCCGTGCGAATCAAAATGCCGTTGCCGACCGGGCCTTCCATGCCGCTCAGGGCTTCGGAAATGCTTTCTTTGGTGGTCTGGTATTTTTTGGGTACAGAAATGCCATAGCCGTCGTCCCAGACAGACATGGACAATGGCACCTGGAGTACGCCCGCCGCGTTCATGGTTTCCCAGAAAGCACCTTCCGAAGTGGAAGCATCGCCAATGGTGCAAAAACACACTTCGTCGCCATTGCGGGAAAAATCCCCATTGATTTCCGGATATTCGCGGAATTTTTTGGAAGCGAGGGCCAGACCGAGGGCACGCGCTACTTGTCCCGCTGTGGGGGCAATATCAGAAGTGATGTTGAACAGGTCTTTGTGTGCCGTGAATCCGCCTTTGCCGTCTATAAAAGGGGTGGCAAAATGGCAGTTCATCTGGCGGCCCCGCGAAAAGGGGTCGGTGGCCGGGTCGCCGTAGAGCTGGGCGAACATTTCTTCCAGGGTGGTCAGCCCCAATGCCATGATGAGGGTCTGGTCGCGGTAATAGCCCGAACGGAAGTCGCCCTTGCGCCAGGCTCTGGCCATTGCCACCTGGGCCAGCTCCTTGCCGTCGCCGATGATGGCAAAATTGGCTTTTCCGCTCAGTACTTCTTTTCTGGAAAGGATGCTCGCTTCGCGGCTGAGGACACAAATGCGGTAATCCTGAAGTACCTCTGCTTTCGACCATTGAGAATCAAGGGGGCCTGTGGCCAGGGACGAGGAAGCAGCGTTGGAGAGTCGGTTGGGCGCAGCAGTAGAAGTCATGTCGTGGTGGTGCATGCAAATTTTGACGGCGCAAAATTACTGCAATTTTCACGACATGACTGCTATTATTCCAAAAAATATTTTGCTAACTGGTATTTGCCCATATATTTATAAATATTTTGCAAATACAGGGGCCTTTGACAGAATAATATTTTAAAAATTACTTCTCTTCAAATTCGGAGGCCAGTACCCGCAGCACGTCCATGACGGTTTCTTCCTCCAGATCGGTGCGGCGCACCAACTCCTCGGCGCTCAACTCCAGCACCTGACGGGCAGTATCGCAGCCGATGTTTTTGAAGGCTTCGATGACCCATGCTTCGATTTCGTCGCTGAATTCTTCCAAATCTACGTCGTCAATTTCGTACTCGGCCTGGTTGCGATATACATCAATTTCAAATCCGGTGAGGCGGCCCGCCAGCTTGATGTTGGAACCTGCTTTGCCAATGGCCAGACTGACCTGATCGGACTCCAAATAGACCGAAGCGCGTTTGCCCTCGTGGTCCACTTCGATGTTGCTGATCTTGGCAGGAGTGAGGCTCCGCTGAATAAACAGGTGGATATTGGTTGTGTAATTGATGATGTCTATGTTCTCGTTGCGCAGTTCGCGCACGATGCCGTGTATGCGGCTGCCTTTCATGCCTACGCAGGCACCCACCGGATCCACGCGCTCGTCGTGGCTTTCCACCGCCACTTTGGCGCGCTCTCCCGGAAGGCGAACGACGTTTTTGACCTCGATGATGCCGTCTTCAATTTCCGGCACTTCTGCTTCTAACAGTTTTTGCAGGAACTCGGAGTCAGTACGGCTCAACATGATATAGGGGGCATTGCCGCGCATTTCCACTTTTTTGATGATGCCGCGTACTACGTCGCCTTTGCGATAGAAGTCGCCGCGAATCATTTCGGTGCGGGGCAGCACGATCTCGTTTTTGGTTGCGTCGTCCACCACCAAAATTTCTTTTTTCATGACCTGACTGACTTCGCCGGTGACAATGTCGCCTACGCGCTCGCTGTATTTGCGATAGATATCGTCTTTTTCGAGTTCCATGATCCGGGACACGAGGGTCTGGCGGGCGGCCATGATGGCGCGGCGACCAAAGTCGTCTATGCCCAGCTGTTCGTAGCACTCGTCGCCGATATCTACACCGGCATCAATCATGTGGGCTTCGGTGAGGCTGACCTGCGAGCGTTCGTCGGTGACTTCGCCGTCGGGTACGACCTGCCGGACGCGCCATATTTCTAAGTCGCCCTTGCTGGTGTTGACAATGACATCGAAGTTGTCATCGGTGACGTATTTCTTTTTGATGAGGGTGCGAAATACGTCTTCCAATACGCGCACCATGGTGGGGCGGTCAATATTTTTTCCGCTTTTAAAGTCGGAAAATACATCTACTAAGTTTACCACAGCAAATTTTTATGGTGATGAGTGATGAGTGATGAGTGATGAGTAATCACTCATCACTAGCTGAATTTTGGTTGCACAACGGTTTTTTCCACATCCGCAAAGGGAATGGCGCGTTCAATGGTTTTGGTCACTTTTTTCTTCTTTTCGTCGCGTTCGGTGATGGTCTGTTCCAAAACCAACTGATGTTCGTCGGCGGTTTTGAGAAGGCCGGTCTGGCGGGTTTTGTCGCGCAGGGTAACTTCTACATTGCGTCCGGCATTTTTGAGGTATTGCCGCAAAAATTTGAGGGGCCGACTGATGCCGGGGCTGCTGACTTCTAAGGTATATTGGTCGCCTAACCAGCCCTGAGTGTCCAAATGCTCCTCTAAGTAGCGGCTGATGCGGCGGCACTTCTCGAAGTCCATACCGCTGTCGCTGTCCACATACACAAAGAGGCGGGCGGTGGGTTTCAACTCCACTTCTACCGTGAAGCAATCGGCAAAGGCTTCGTCGCTCTGATACTTTTCGGTCAGGAGTTGTTCTATGCGTTCGGTCAGTTCCATGATGTACTTAAAAAAGAAAGAGGGAACGTTGTGTTCCCTCTTTCCAAAAGTGATTCGACTTTTCCGCCGCAAAGGTACGACGACTTTTTGGGTTGTGCAAATTTTTTTTCTGAGAAATATACCTTTCGGTTGCCGTCCCGTCGGGTAGATAACAAAACGTTTCCCGAAAGGCCAAAGCCCTGCGGGAAACGTTGTTAAGTTGGTTGCACTTGCGGTCGTTTTTCAAAGATGAAATTCGGAAAAAGACGGCAGTGTGTTTTGTTTGTTTGTGTTTTGTGATGAAAAAAATCGGGTACAATGATGTTGTGTTTGTGTTTTGTTTTGTACCCTTACTATAACAATCGGGGTGCCATCGGGGGTTTGTACCGGATTTGTTGGCAAAATGGGGAAGTTTTTGCACAGTATGTATGGAGATATAATTTATTTTGTTGCAAAAACTTATTTTTGCGTCCTGTTTTCATCTGCCTCTCCCCATACTGATTCTGTGCCATGAGCAATACCCAATCTTTTTTTCAGGACATTCGCAATCTCATCGCCCGCGACGAACTCCCCGCCGCGCTCGAAAAAATGCGCGTTTTCCTCGGCAACGACCCCAAACTGAACGATGCCATCCATCAGTCCGGGCGCTTTTTCAACATCAAACGCGCGGTGATGCGCGGCACGGTCAGTCACGCGGAGGCGACGCTGACGCAAAACCAAATCCGTTTTGGCCTGCTCGAATCGCTGAGCGAAATCGAACAGGACGGCGCCGCGCCGCTGCCCAAGTCTCTCGCCGACGACATCATTACTGACCGCACCCGCTGGCTGCAAAGCCTGCAACGCGAGTTGCTGAAAAACAATGTCTCCGTCAGCAACCGAACTACTGACATCATTCAGCATTTTGGCTGGATCATCGAGGAGTTTATGCGCAAAATGCAGACCTACGAAGGGCAACAGCCCACGCTGCGGGCATTTTCGTACATGACCGAGACCTGGCAAAGCACCCTGCGCTATCTTTGTTACATCCAGTTGGCGCAGCTGCTCAAATCCGATGCGCGGCACCAAAACCCGACCCTCGCCGCCTTCATCGCTATGCGCGAGGAAAACATCCCGACCGACAACGCGACCGAAGCCGAGCGCGAGGCACAGTTCAATTACCTCAATTTGCTGCTCGTCTGCACGGATTTGCTGGCGGGCAAACCCGCTTTTGTGCCACAAATCGCCGATTTCGTCCGCGAACTGACCGACACCGAAAGCGAACTTTTTGAAACCACCCTGTTTTTAGAAAAAAACCGCCGCGAATTGCTCGCCGGACAAATCCCCGAAAACGACCCGACGCTGCCGCAGCGCATGGACGAATACCGCACCGCATTGGTGTTCTGGCTGCGCAAAATCGCTTTTTTGGTCAAATACCGCTTGGTCAGCATCAAGGAAATCAGCCTCAATTATCGCCTTGGCTCCACGCAGCAATTCGTGCACCTGTACGGCGAATTGCACGGCCTCTACGACCAAATGGCCACCGACGGCGAGGACTACAATTTTATGTCCATCGAAGGCGTGTTCACGTACAGCCAAAGCGTGCTGTTGTTCAAAGGCAACGAAATCCAGCAATGCCTGCAAAATATCGGCAACCCAGACACGTATCTTTCGCTCTCGCCGCTGCTGATTGACCAAAGCGTTTTTTCGGAAAAACCGACCCAAACGCCCGAAGTCTATTATTTCACCGGCCAAACGCCGGGCAGTCGGCAGTACGAATTTGCGCAGTACAAAAACGAACTCCCGCTCGGCGCGCCCGCGCTGCCCTCGAACAAAGTACTTCGCGTGAAATCGGAAAACTCCAAACAGCCGAAATTGAATGATTTGTACGAGCAGTTGGAGACGGTGTTTAAGCCTTTTAAAAACACAAAATCACTATGACAACAGAAACACCTCCACTTCACCCCGAACCCAATAATTCTGCTTATACCCGATTGCTCCAAACCATCGGACAAACGCTCCAATCGGGACGCGTACGCGCCTATCGCGTAGCAGAGCAAATTTCTGTGCAAACGCGCTGGGAAATCGGGCGGCACATCGTCGAGTACGAACAGCATGGTCAGCAGAAATCTGAGTATGGCTCTTATTTGCTTGACAGGTTGGCACAAGACCTGACGACTAACTTTGGGAAAGGGTTTAGTCGCTCTAATATCGTGTATATCAGAAAATTGTACCTGACTTACCCAATTGGTCAGATGCTGTCTGACCAATTGAGTTGGTCACATTATTGCGAACTATTGGTCATCGAAGACGACCTTGAACGCAGTTTTTATGAACGTCAGAGTGTCCTCGAAAAATGGTCCATCAAGGAGTTGCAACGCCAGAAAAAATCAGCGCTGTTTCTTCGCCTCGCCCATAGCCGCGATAAGGAAGGCATCTTGAAATTGGCAAGGGAAGGCCAACAGCCAGAATCCCCGGAGGCGATTTTGCGTGACCCTTTAGTGCTGGAATTTTTGCAAATCCCGGAAAAACACCATTATACTGAACAGGAACTCGAAAGGCAGATTGTAGAACGCTTGCAATATTTCTTGCTTGAACTGGGCAAAGGATTCACCTTCGTTGGGCGTCAATATCGCATTTCTTTCGGGGGACAGCATTACCGAGTGGATTTGGTGTTTTACCATCGAATTTTGCGCTGTTTTGTGTTGTTTGATCTCAAAATCAACGAAATCGAACATGGAGACATCGGGCAAATGAACCTCTACCTCAACTATTTCAGAAAAGAGGAAAACCTGCCTGACGACAACGAGCCTATCGGCATCATCCTCACGAAGCACAAAAACGACATTTTTATAGAGTACGCCCTTGGAGGACTGAGCAATCAGATTTTCGTGTCTAAATACCAGCTCTACCTGCCGGACAGGGACTTGTTGGCTGCGCATATCCGAAGTATTATGAACGACCCAAACGATTAATATGGAACACACACTAATTTTTCAATATCCGGCTAATTGCAGGGTTTTTCGACCCGAAACCTGAAATATATGCGCAAATTTGCGGAAGCATGGCCTGAACGGGAATTAGTGCAACGGTGCGTTGCACTGGGAACGCCGCATTTACGAGGATTTGCCAGAGGGTTTGAAAGCGAGTTTGCCCTCAATTGAAGAAATAGAACAAGAAATTGCAAACCACAATTGAGAAAAATGGAGAATTTATTCAAATATACATCTATGCCAATTGTCCAACGATTTGTTGGACAATTACAAAAACCAATTGTGCCACAACCTGTGACACAATTGAATACCGGATTATTGTTGATTAAAAAAGCCAAGAAAACTCCTACCCAATCATGACCCGCACCTCCCCATTCAAATTCCTCGACTCCTACCAAAAGGACGACCTCGACATCTTTTTCGGGCGCGAAAAGGAAACGGAGAATCTATACGATGCCCTCAGCGGGGTCAAACACTTGCTCGTCTATGGGCCGAGCGGGGCGGGCAAGACCAGCCTGATCGAGTGCGGACTCCGCAACCAATTTTCGGATGCCGACTGGTTGGCCATCACCGTGCGGCGCGGCAGCGACCTCAACGCAGCGGTGTTTGCCCGCATCCGCGAGCAACTGCGCGAACCTTTCGACCTCGATCCGGCCACCAAACTGCCCGCCGATGCGGGTTTTGAGTTTGGCGATGCGGTGGAGCGGCTGTTTGCGGAGCAGTACAAGCCCGTTTATCTGCTGTTCGACCAATTCGAGGAACTGCTGATTCAGGGGAGTGATGCCGAAAAACAGCAGTTTTTCACGCGCCTGCAACGGCTCATTCGTTACAAAACGCCCTGCCGTATCCTGCTCATCATGCGCGAGGAGTTCATTGGCCACCTTTCGGAGTTCGAGCCGCTGTGTCCGAGTCTTTTCCAGCACCGTTTTCGTTTGGAAAAAATGGGCCGCGCCAATGTGCGCACGGTCATCCGGCAGATGTTGGAGGCCGATAAATACCGCTCCGCCTTCCGGGTGGAGCAGCCGGAGCATTTGGCCAATACCATTCTCGCCAAACTGCCCGACACCCAGCGCGAAATCGAACTGGCGCACGTGCAGGTGTTTTTGGGGGAATTGTGGGACAGGGCAGCCTCCCAACCCCTCAAAGCGGAAGCATTGCCTGTATTGCACGGCGACTTGGTCAAAGAAGACGACAATTTGGAGCGGGTATTAGACCGTTTTTTGAAAAACCAATTGCAAGAACTCGCCCCCGCGCACGGCGAAAAGGCCCCGTTAGAATTGCTGGCCGCCATGATTTCGGAGCGATACACCAAACTACAACTCAGCGCGGCAGACCTCGAAACCGCCCTGACCAAAAACGCCGTCGCCCTGCAACAACCCCTGCCCGACCTGCTCCGCGAATTAGAACAACGCCGCATCCTGCGCACCCTAAAATCGGGCGAGCAGACGCAGTACGAAATCAGCCACGACGTGCTGGCGCGGGTGGTGGGGCAGAATTTGACGGAGGATATGAAATTGCGGGAAAAGGCGCGGGAGATTTATCGGGTCTATGGCGAGCGGAAGGGGATGTTTTCAAGGGAGGATTTGGATTATTTGCGGGCGTTTGAGGGGTATTTGGAGGTGCCGGAGGGGTTGAGGGGGAGGATGGTGGAGAGTGAAAAGCAGATTTTGGCTAATCAACAACAGGAATTGGAAAAAGCACTCGCTGAACGCCGCCGCACCCGGCTGGTGGCGGCGGGCGGCTTTTTGCTGGCGGCCTTGGCGGTGCTGGCGGCGGTTTTTGCTTTTCAGCAAAGCCGCGAGGCGAAAAAGCAGGAGACGGCTGCCCTTTTTCAGAAAAAACAAGCCGATTCGCTGCTGGTGATTGCCCAAAACAACCAGCAGCTGGCGGATGATAAAACGAGGTTGGCGGACGAAAACTTAGCCACCGCAAAACGAGAAGAAGATAAAGCGCGGCTGGCACTGAGTCAGGTGAAACAAGAAAAAAACGCCACCGAAGCGCAGCGGCTGGAAGCCCTGAAAAATTTTGAGGTTGCGAAAAGGGAAAAGGAAAAGGCTGAAAACCAACTGGCTGTGAGCAAACTCATGGCAGCACAAAAATTTCCGGAGAATTTTGACCTTCTGATTTCGCTGGATACTTTGGATTGTACAGGTTGGGGGTTGGGATTGGACTCACTTTCCCCGGAAATTGAAAAATTGGTCAACTTGAAAAAGTTGAATTTGACCCTGAATTTATTAACCTGCCTGCCGAACCAAATCTGGAATTTGAAAAACTTGACTGAACTGAGTTTGTCCAGCAATCAACTAACCAGCCTGCCAGAGCAAATCGGGAATTTGAAAAACTTGACTTCTTTACACTTGTCCAGCAATCAAATAACCAGCCTGCCAGAGCAAATTGGGAATTTGGAGAACTTAACTGTACTGGATTTGTCCTCCAATGAATTCATCAATCTGCCGGAACAAATTAGGAATTTTCAAAATTTGAAAGAATTGGATTTGTCCTACAATAATTTCATTAACCTGCCAGAGCAAATCGGGAATTTGAAAAACTTAAAAAAACTTGATTTAATCGGCAACCCGCTTCCCGAAACCGAAAAAGCCAAAATCAAAGCCTTACTACCAAACTGCGAGATTTATTTTTAAAAACCTCTGGCGCACAGTCTTCAACAAAAAAATATGCAAACACCCTCAATGTTAATTCAAACAAAGATTGTATGGAACTAACAAAAACGCTGGAAAATCAGTTTTCGGAAATTGTCGAACTCATCCGCAATTCCAGGACAGCGTTGTTGAGTATCGTCAACGAAGGTACGCGCATTTTTTACTACCTGCTCTCGCAACGGGAGCGTCTTGGCAAACGCGATTTGGAGCGGAATATTGACAGTGGCTATTTTGAACGAACGATGCTTTCCAACCCAAAACTCTCACCGGCGGTGAGAGTTTTGCTGCGCGACAGCACGGAGGTTTTCAAGGACACCTACATCTGGGAGTTCCTTCATTTGCCCGAGCCCTACAGCGAGAAGGATTTGCGGAAGGCTTTGCTCAGCAACCTTAAAAAGTTCATATTGGAACTACGCTTGTTGCCGATTACGAAACCAAGTTGATCGACAAAGGCCGCCTCCGGCAAAAACTTCATGAAATTTTCACGCCTACTGCTTTGTCAGATGGAGATGGTGAGAACATATAAAATTTTTGGTCGCAAATACCGGATTAGGTCGTTTTGAACCCGAAAGAGCCTATTTTTTTATTTTTGAGCCAACTTAATTTACCTCAACCAAACTCATTTGACGACAAAACAACAAAGTCTTTATCTTGCCCACTTTTCAAGACATACACTTTATGGAGATACAACTCATCCAATCCAAGATTCACATTTTTCGCGGTTGTCGAGTGATGTTTGATTTTGACTTGGCGGTTTTATACCAAATTGAAACCAAATAGTTGAAACGCGCTGTACGCCGCAATCCAGACCGCTTCCCACCCGACTTCATGTTTGAACTCACCACCGAAGAATGGCAAAACTTGAAGTTCCAATTTGGCACCTCAAGTTGGGGCGGCACCCGGTATCCTCCTTTTGCTTTCACCGAACAAGGCGTTGCAATGCTTTCCACTGTTTTAGATAGCAAAATTGCCATTCAAGTCAACATTGGTATCATGCGAGCATTTGTCGCCTTACGCCACTTATCAATGACATACGCTGAATTGGCTCAAAAAATTACTGAATTAGAAGCCAATTTGGGGAAAGACCTGTCAGACATTAACGAAGTGCTACGTTGGTTGGGTGAAGAAAATCAAACCCGCGCCGACGAAATCAGGCAATTGCAACATGAACAAGAGGAGAAAGGGGATTGGAAAAATCGAAACCCAATTGGTTTTAAATCCAGTTAGGCTAAGATTGAGTACTTGCCCGCCGGCGAACATAATTCACCAAAAAAAACGAACAACATGAAAAAAAACGAAAAAATCGCCCAGCAACACACCATCTTTCAAGTGCTCCACAAAGCATTGTTATTGGACGGCCAATTGTTTCAAAGCCTTTACGAACACGAGATGCAGGAGCATATCGCGTATTGGATGTGTGAACCCACTCGCTCCATCTCAAAAAAAATTGCAAAGGCCAATCCAAACATTTTTCGTATCTTTGTGATAATTTATAAAATCGCAATATCTCTATGATGATCGAACTTCCGAGTGAATTTCGCTTTTCGAGCGATTTCTCCGAACAGGAATTGAGACTTGAAATCGCACTGCTGCTCTTTCGCCGCCGTTCCCTGTCGCTGTCGCGGGCTGCAAGTTGGGTGGGCTTGAGTGAGTCAGGTTTTCAGGCGATTTTGACGGAACGAAAGATTCCGTTTCAGGCCATCAAGCCGATGACTGGCCCTGCCCCTATATGTGATTTTCAGCAAGCCATGAATATGTCGGATGCGGACATGGATCTTACCTTTGGCAGCGATTACCTGCAGCAGCATCAATGGTCTCCTGCTAATGACTGAACGTTTTGTACTGGATACGAACACGGTTATCAGCGGAATCTTTTGGCCGGATTCCTTTCCTGGGCAGGCCATAAATAAAGCCCTGCGGCATCAGGTATTGATTTCCCCGGAAATTGAGCGTGAATTTTGGGAAGTGTTGGCGCGACCCAAATTCGACAAACTGAAACATGCATCCGAGCGATTTGCCGCATTGGAGTCTTTTCTCTCAAAATGCCAAAAATTGGAAGTATTGCTTGTTGTGCAAGCCTGCCGCGATCCCAAAGATGATATGTTTCTGGCATTGGCAAAATTCGGGAATGCTACCCTTATCGTATCCGGGGATAAAGATTTGGTTGAAATGAACCCGTGGGAAGGCATCCCAATTTTGACACCCCGTCAATTTATTGAGGCCGACGAATAAAATTCCCTGCCCGGCGGCATGGCAACAAAAGGCATATATTACAATTACCATTATTTATAATATCTCCATTTATATTCATACAATGAAACCCGGCTCGAACGACAAAAAAGCGCACTTGCGCTTCACTCCTGAAGAACTCGATTTTTTGCAGGACAACACCTGGCAAATGGCAGAAGCCTTTGGTTTAGACACCCGCATCAGCAACCTGACGGGAAAACGGGCCGTCGGCTTTTATGCGTGGGATTTAGAATGTCTGGCAGATGTGACAGAAATGGCCAGAGAAGATGCGCCCGTTGAACAGCATCCCATGATAGACGGGCTTTTGGCAAAACTCAGGGCGGCAGAGCAGTTGACTTGAAGCATGTTCCCTCCACAACGCATTTGTTGTTAAATAGTATGCACCCAATTTTTGAACAAAACACTTCAAAATCATGCTACCGGAAGATATATTATTTCAAGATGTAAAAACGCTGGTGCTTACTGCCCGGCAAAATGCCTACCGGGCAGTGGACAGCGAACGGGTCTTGCTCAACTGGCAGGTTGGGCAACGCATCCGAACCGACATCCTCCAAAACCAACGGGCGGAGTTTGGAAAACAGGTCATCAAAAATCTGAGTGAAAAACTCACTTTGGAATTTGGAAGCGGCTACAATCAAATTAACCTTTGGCTTTTTGTCCGCTTTGCCACGTTTTTTCCAGATTTTGAAATAGTTTACGCACTGCGTAAACTATTTAGTTGGACTCATTTTCGTATTTTCATTCGCCTCGATGACGACCTGAAACGCCGTTTTTATATGCAAATGTGCCGCATAGAAGGCTGGGGAACCCGCCAATTAGAAGAGCGCATTGACTCCATGCTTTTCGAGCGTACCGCCATTTCCCGCAAACCGGAGGAACTGATTGAACTGGAACTCACCCATTTGGAGCAATCCAATGTAGTTTCCGAAGATATGGTTTTCCGCGACCCGTACTTTTTGGATTTTCTGGATTTGAAGGACACTTACTCCGAAAAGGATTTGGAAACGGGCATTTTGCTTGAAATCCAACGTTTTATCATTGAACTTGGCAGTGACTTTGCTTTTCTCGCCCGCCAGAAAGTCATTACAATTGACGGAGAGGAGTACAAAATTGACCTGCTCTTTTTTCACCGTCGCCTAAAACGACTGGTGGTGATTGACTTGAAATTGCGGAAATTCAGGCCACAGGACAAAGGGCAAATGGAACTTTACCTGCGTTGGTTGGAAAAACACGAAATGGTGGAAGGCGAAAACCTGCCCATCGGATTGATTCTCTGCTCCGCAAAATCTGACGAGCACATTGAATTGTTGATGCTTGACCATGGCAATATCCGAGTCGCTCAATACCTGACCGAACTTCCGCCCCGCGAGGTTTTGCAGGCAAAACTTCATGCGGCGATAGCAAAGGCAAAAAAACGCCAAAATCAGCGCAAAGATTGAGGTGCTACCCCCCGCTGGCGCGTGGCTATGCCACGTGCCTACTATCATTGAGGCTTTGCCTCCGGTAAAACAACTTTCCTAATCCCTACTCACCCCAAGTGTTCATCCCGCACCCCTCTTGAAGGCCCACAATCCGAAACACACCATAAGCAGGTCAGCAACCAGAATTATCGCATCTATATTTTTCTTACTTTTGCACCCGAAAGTTATCCAACTCATCACTCACCACCATTTAAATCCACACAATGAAACCCGGTAAGCACGACAAAAAAGCGCAACTGCGCTTCACCCCGGAAGAACTTGATTTTTTGCAGGATAACACCTGGCAAATGGCAGAA
>WBZP01000201.1_pt1 | contig 85126 bp, 89 predicted proteins | sample 5204301 | NCBI WGS metagenome assembly WBZP01 (sample SAMN12412401, study PRJNA552823) | activated sludge metagenome | isolation source: activated sludge from nitrification reactor of wastewater treatment plant... | place: USA: Pennsylvania | collected 2017 | reverse complement strand
GAGGTTGGTGGTGGCGGTGGTGCCGCCGTGGGCCCATTCGATGACGTGGTGGGCGTCGCACCAGCCCGGCGGGGCGTCGCATCCGGGGAACACGCATCCGCCGTCGCGGACTTCGAGGGCTCGTCGCATCTCCCGGGACGGGTGACGGAGCCGGTCACGCACCGCGATCGGTGTCCCCAGGCGGTCCATCAGGATCTCGGAGATGTTCGTGTGGCAGACCAGCAGCTGCCATTGTGCTGCGGTGAACCAGAGGCGGGTGCCGTCTCGGGTCGTGACCGGCACTCCGACCAGGGCACCCATCCCGGTGTCGCAGCCGCACCCGCTGTGGGGACCGGCGTCGGGGTGGTCATGGAAGATGCCGGAGAGGTCTCGCGGTGTTGCGTGTCGGGCGGCGCCGGTGCTGTCGAGAACCGCGGCGAGCAGCGGGTCGAGTTCGTCGATGTGGTCGGCGTCGACGACGACGCTCATCTCGCTGGGCGGCCGGCGACCCGATCGTGCAGCGAGCGCGGCGGCGCCGTGTCGGACCAACTCGAGCAGCGCTTCGGCGCGCAGCTCGACCCGAGACGGCACCTCGATCTCCGCGCAGCGTTCCCGGTCAGCGCTGTAGGCGCGCCACAGACGGTCGGTGGCGGCATCGACGAGCTGCTCGAAGTTCTCGGCGTCGGTGCCGACGAAACACCCGTCCAGGATCAACGCGTCCCCACAGCGCCGCGACCCGACCCGTGAGCGGGCCTCGTCGGGTTCGACACCGTCACCGTCGGCGTAGCGGGCCAGGTCCCGTACCAGAGCCGCCCAGACCTTGAACGTCGGTTCGCACTCCGAGAGCACCAACAGCTGTTCCTGCGCCGCGGCCAACGCGTCACGGTTGCGGGAGTTGCACACCCCGGCCAACAACCGGGCCCGATCCCATGACAGCGCACCCGAGCTGTACTGCTCGAAGATCCGAGGCAACCGCTCCGCCAGCACCCGCCCGACCCTCAACCGGTCCCGCACCGTTGCCCGATCCACCCCGTGACGCTGCTCGCAGAACGTCGCTGTGGTCATCCCGAACCGTTCCTCGCACACCCCGGACCGATCCAACGACGACAACACCCGAACCGTCACCGCACCCAGAAGCCGCGACACCATCTCCAACTCATCGAACAGACCCAGACGAGCATCCACATCCAGACCCTCGACATCCACCCCGACCAGATCAGCCACCGCCGCAGACACCACCACAGCCGGCTCCGGCACCCCGAACACCAACCCCCGCACCCCCGACCCAGCCGCCGACCCAGCCGCCGACCCAGCCGCGACCGACCCCTCCACCGAACCGTCCGAACCCACCGACCCGTCCGGACCCACCGAACCGTCACCCTCAACCATCGAACTCATGTTCGACACCCTACGAACCCGGTGTGACACTCCGACCCGGCCCGGCCCGGAGGGGCTCTGCCGGACTCGGACCGATCGGATTCCGTGACACTTGTGCCCAGACAAGACGCGCGTTGATGCGCGCGTATTTCCGCGATCCTGTCCCACCGCTTCATTAGGGTGGCCGCATGGGTCGTCCCCGAGTCTCCGACGAGCGCCGCATCGCCACCGCGGTGCGTCTCCCCGAGTCCGTCCACCGTCGGCTGCAGGACGCGGCGCGGGACCGGGACGTGTCGGCCAACCTCATCGTCACCCGGGCGGTCGAGGAGTACCTCGACCGCCTACCCAGCGCCGACGCAGCCCTGGCCCCCTCCCGCACCGGCACGCCGAGGACGGCATCGTGAGCTCCGCCCGCTCCGCGAGCCCACGGAACGGCCGGACGCGATCGGCGACGTCGACCGCCAACTTCGGCTCCGGCCGTCGTGAGAGCCACGACGCATCGGCGTTCTACGACCGGTTCGTCGCCCCCGAGATCTCGACCGACTCGACGGTCAACCCGCCGGCCGAGCTCGATGTCATCTACAAGACCGACGCCCGCCGGATGGCCGAGGTTCCATCGGACTCGGTCGCTCTGGTCGTCACGTCCCCCCCGTACTTCGCCGGCAAGCAGTACGAGGAGGAGCTCGGCGTCGGCGGGGTGCCCGCCGACTACTTCGAGTACCTCGAGCTGCTGCACGGGGTGTTCGCCGAGTGCAAGAGGGTGCTCGAACCGGGCGGGCGGATCGCGGTGAACGTCGCCAACCTGGGGCGGCGGCCGTACCGGTCCCTGTCGGGTGACGTCACCGAGATCCTCCAGGACCTGGGCCTGCTGCTCCGGGGTGAGGTCGTGTGGTGGAAGGGTCGCGCCGCCGGCGGGTCCTGCGCGTGGGGGACGTTCCAACGCCCGGCCAACCCGGTGCTTCGCGACATCACCGAGCGGGTCGTCATCGCCAGCAAGGGCCGCTTCGACCGGGCCCTCACCCCGGCCCAACGCCACGAGCGCGGCCTGCCGTCCACCGCCACCATCTCCCGTGACGAGTTCATGGAGGCCACCACCGACCTCTGGGAGATCTCGCCCGAGAGCGCCACCCGCGTCGGTCACCCGGCGCCGTTCCCCGTCGAGCTGCCGCAGCGGCTCGTCGAGCTCTACACCTACGAGGGCGACGTGGTGCTCGACCCGTTCATGGGTTCGGGCAGCACGGCCGTCGCCGCGGTCCGGACGGGTCGCCACTTCATCGGCTTCGACACCGACCCCGAGTACGTCACGATCGCCGAGAGTCGGGTTTCCGGCGAACGGGAGCGGATCTCCACCGAGCGGCCCGATCCCTCGGGCGTCGGCACCGTCGGGTCCTTCCGGGTGGAGCTCCCCGCCGCGCCGGTCGAGGCCAGCTCGGGCGATGCTCCGGATCCGTTGGCCGTCGCGGTCCGTGACGGCCGCCAGGCACGCGAGGTGGCCGAGATCCTTCTGGGTCAGTGTGGGTTCGACCACATCCGCTCCGAGGTCAAGCCCCGCGGTCTGGGGATCGTGCTGAGCTTCGTGGCCGCCGACCGGACCGGCGCGGACTGGGCCTTCGACGTGTCGGGGACGTTCACCACCAACCGGTCCGGCCTCCGTCGGGCTGACACGTTGTGGAAGTCGCTCGGCAAGGCGGCGGTGCTGAACGAGAGCAGGGCCTCGGACGAAGGCGTGGGGATGCCACTCGTTCTGCTGACCACCGATGCTCCGGCCAAGGGGACCTCGGGTCACCAGGCGCTGAGGGTGCTGCGAGGTGAGGACCGGCCCGTGTTCGACGTGGTCGAACTGCTGGACCCCGACGGCCACGCCCGGCTGCGTTCGTACGCGGAGAACGGTCTCTGACCGAAGTCGTGTCCGGGCGGCCCCGGCGGCTCTCGGGCGTCCGGGCCGTCGGGCTGTCGTAGGGTCCGGGTGGTGGGCAGCGACGAGACGCCCGGAGCCGACCCGATCGAGACGACAGGAGCGGAGCACCGCACCGAGCGCTGGTCGGCCGCGGGGCTGTGGGACCCCGAGGCGCCCGACGCCCAGGTGAGGGGCGCCCTGCTCGACTGCCTCGAGTCGCTCGGCGCGAACGTGGAGCGGATGGCCCGGGCCGAGGCCGAAGGCGAGCTCGTCGCCCTCGGCCTCGACATGTTGCTCGAGGACGGCGGGCTCACCGTCGAGCAGCTGGCGACCCGGATGGGAGCTCCCGTCGATGAGGTCGTCGCCGCCTACCGACTCGTGGGGGTGGAGGTCAACGACCCGGCCGCGCCGATGTTCGAGGAGGCCGAGATCGACTTCGTCGCCCTGCTCACCTCGACAGCGGGGACGTTCCCCGACGCCGCAACCCGGGAGATCCTCCGAGCGCTCTCGACGGCGTTGTCCGGTTTGAGCGCGGCGGCGATCTCGGCGTTCGTCGGCAGCGTCGAAGACGACCTCGCCGGGGCAGGCGATCCGGTCGCCCAGGCGCGGGTGACCCGGGAGGCCGGACTCATGGGCCTCGATCTGGCCGGGGGGCTGAGACCGCTGCTGCGCCACCACCTGCGCCAGGGCGTCCGGCGTCAACGTGAGGGGACGCACCGCAGCGGTGATCGACTGACGATCGTCACCGCGGTCGGCTTCGTCGACCTGGTCGGCTACACCGCCCGAACCGTCGACATGGACCCCGAGGACCTGATCGGGTTCATCGGGTCGTTCCGGGAGCGGACCCACGAGATCGTCCTGGCCGGCGGCGGGCAGGTGGTCAAGCACATCGGTGACGAGATCATGATCAGTGCCGTCGACCTGGCCGGCGTGTGTCGGATCGCGCTGGCGCTGCTCGACGGGTTCGACGAGATCGACACCACGCCGCGGGGTGGGGTGGCGGCCGGCCGAGTCGTGGCCCGCCACGGCGATCTCTACGGACCGGTGGTCAACCTGGCGTCACGGCTGGCTGACATCGCCGTCCCGGGTGAGGTGCTGGCTCCGGCGGAACGGGTGACCAGCGCCGTCGAGCCGGACGCCGGCGCCGAGGACCTGGTGTTCGTCCCTGCGGGCCGGCGTCAGCTCAAGGGCTTCGACCGACCGGTCGCGGTCGTCACCGTCGAACGCCCCCGCTGACGCACCGATCTTGGGGTCGGAATCGACAACGTCTGTCGATTCCGACCCCAAGAATCCGGTTCCGCTCGTCGGATCTCGTGGGGTAAGGGGCGGCGAAGGCTGCACCGAACCACGGCGCGTCGGCCGGTGCATTCAACGCTGAAGGCTCGCGTCACCCGCCGCCGGTTGCGTGATCACACCAGGTCGACGGCGCATCGCAGACCTGGAGCGCCGGCCAGTCGTCGGTCGGCCGTGACGAGCGGTACCCCTGCCGCCTCGGCAAGGGCGACGTAGCAGGCGTCGTACGCAGTCACTTTCGGACGCAGTTCCCACACCCGCGGCAGCAGGGGTGAGGTGGGGTACACGGTGAGCGGAAACGTCAGCAGATCATCCATTGCTTGGTCGGCCTGCTGTGGGGTCAGGCCCCCGTGGGCCGCGTGCCGCCGCAGCACCGACGCAACCTCGACCCGGAGCAGGTCGGGCGCGGCCACGGTCTCACCCCGAAGTCGTTCGCGGAACCGCTGGCCATCGCTCCCGACGTCGGCCACGACTGGAGCGAGAACCGAAGCGTCAACGACGAGCACGTTCCTCGTCGAGTGCCTCGATCGCGTCTCTCGCCGACAACGTGCCCGTCGCTCGTCGCTGGATTCGGTCGAGGACGTCCTGCACCGTCGGCGTTGCCGCGATCTCTGCGAGCTGGGAGGTAAGGAACTGCTGGAGCGACTGGCCAGCTTCCTCTGCTCGGCGGACCAGAGCCGCATGGACTGCGTCTGGCACGTCTCGAACCTGCACGTTCGGCATGCATGCATAGTACATGCACGTGGCATCTCGTCTGCAAGCTCGACGTAGCGGATCGTGGCAACAGCTGCTCCAGATTGGAGTCCCGTGTAGCGACGGTGCAGTGGCGCGCGGGCGGGAGCTCGGCCCCGTGATCCACGAGCTCGCCCGCTTCGGCGTCGGCGACTGGGCCGACGCCGACGCATTCGGTCCGCCGCGGCGGTTGATGCGCGGCGCGCTCCTGGCGCTCATGTCCCCATCCGAACTGAGTGAGCCGTCGTGGCCGGCCGAGATCAGACTCGCCGAGGGGACGATCGGCCTCGAAGTGGCGGCCCGACCTCCTCCGGCGGGTCGCTGAACTGTCTCCGGCTCTCCGATCCGCCGCCGCCCGGTGCGGAGCCGGACGTGACGGTGACCGCCTCCATGGGAACGCTGGTCGAGCTGCGCCGCGGGCTCCTGGCCCGGTCGTATGCAGAGCGTCGGGGACGGCTGGCAGTGACCGGTAGTCGACCGGCAACGGTCGAGTTGCGACGGCTGCTCGGCTGGACGTGAGCTTCCTGACCCGAGATGTCGGCCGGTGCCGGACCTGCGCACCGACGGTGACGATCATCGCTCCCGAGCGCTGACGACTGTCAAGGGCCAGTGAGTTGTGCCCGGGGGCGATCCCCCAGCCCGCCGTGCCGTCCTGTAGGTGGGTGGCCGCTGCGGTGCGGTGACATGCAACGACTGGACCTGCTGCCCGCGTGCGCAGTCACATCAGGTGGGCCGCCGAGGCCCCGGAGGACATCAGGGTCCCCACCGCCTTCATCGAGGGATAGTGCAACCCCGACGACGGCCTCTTCGAGGTGGCGTTGTTCGGCGAAGCGCTCCTCGACGCCGTGAACGGACGTCGAAGTGCCAGTTCGCCGTGACTGGTCGCGCAGACGATACTCGTCGCGGACGGACCGGGCCGTTCGAGGACCGGATCCCCACGGGGCTGCGCTCCGATGGCGACCACCTGGCGATCCTCGACGCGGAGCTCGAGACCACCCGTCCGACCGCCCGGCGCAACGACCCTGGTCGGAGTCGCCGCCGATCCAGTCGATCAGCTCCCCTTGGCGCTCGTGGGTCGGATCTGCGATGGCACGAGGAACTGCTGAAGCCACTGCCCGACGCCCTCGGCTCGACGGACCAGCGCCGCGGCGACTTCGCCGGCCCATCCCGAGCCGCGACGCCGCGGCGTAACCCGTCGCGACGATCCAGGTGACTGTGAAGCTGGCATGCTCACCGGATGTGGAAGGCCAAGGTCCAGCGAGCCGTCGATCGTCGCAACTCGCTCCGATCAGGTCGGCCCAGAGTCGTGGTCTGCGTTGGTGGCCTCGTCATCGCCCTCTTCCTGAATGCCGCGTGCGGCAGGGACACAGGTGCTGACTCAACCACCGCCACGACTTCCAGCTCGACCCGGACGCAGGACGCAGCGGCGGCCTGCGAACGATATGGCGACGATCAGGGCCTCACGTGGGCGCAAGCGTCGACCGCAGAGCAGCTGTCTCTGGGGAACCTGAAACAGGCGATCGAACGGGCTGGCTTCCCCGCCCTTCCAGCCGATTGGGCCGACCAGCCGGACGACGCCCTCGTCTCACGCTGCATCTTCTCCCGGAACGTAACCCCTGCAGATGCTCCGACGACGATGTGCCCCGACGGTGCCGGTGCGGCGTTGGAGCAGACCCTCGAGACGGTTGGTGTGGTCATCGACCAGCAAGGCCGTTCCGTCCCTGATCCGACGGTGTCGTCGGGAACGATCCCCGCTGACACCCCATCGTCTCCCTGCCCATAGAACTGATCCGTCGACGTCGGCGGGCGTCCCCTCGCTGACCCGGACGCGGCCGCCGTCTCTTTCCGCCTGACCGTCGAGCGCGACGGGGCCATTGCCGACGGCATCGACCGCATCCTCGAAGCGTCAGACAACAAGGACGATCAGGACACCAGCGTCATCCGCTTCCGCCGCCCGCCGAGTAGGCAGGTCGTCGAGGATCGAACGTCGATCGTCGTTCCCGGTGGTCGATCACGGGGTCTTCCCGAGTGCAGAGCGTTCGCCGGTCACGACGATCAGGTCACGAGCCCATTCGGCGAGGATCGGCTCCTTCGAACGGCGGAGTCGAGTGATCTCCTTGGGCGTCCGGCCGATGACCTGCGCCTGGTTGCCGGTCCACCGGCGGATCTGGTCGGCCAGAGCGTCAACGCGCTCATGGAGGTCGGGGTCGTCAGAGACGACGAGCACGTCGATGTCGCTGTCGGCGTTGCCGTCTCGACGGGCGGCCGAACCGAACAGACCGACCAGCGTCGGGGCGATGGGCCACTCTTCGATCACGGCGCGGATCCGGTTGGTCAGCTCGCTATGGAGGGACGCGAGCAGCTCCACCGCAGGCGCGGCGATGTGGTCACGGTTCAGCAGGTACCCACCGGGGACCTCGAGGACGAGCCCTACGTCGACCATCCTCAACAGCACCGACCGCACCCCGGATTTCGACCCGCGTCCTGCGCGCTCGTGAAGCACGCCGAGCTCCATCGGTCCCGCCGTACCCGCGAGGGCAGCAAGGACGGGTCCGTCGAGACTCGGAACGACCGTCGTGATCGGCATCGAGACGTCCATGCCACCTCCTCGGTCTACGTGCGATCTATCGCACAACGTGCAGAATAACGCACATCGTGCGGTATATCGAACACGAACGCTCGGGACATGGACGAGTGGTGTGACACGCCAGGGGACCGCCAGCGAATGGCCTGGCTCGTGGCAGACCTCGATCCCAAGCACATCGACATCCATTCTCGGATCCACAAGGAGCCGAATGGGCCAACGAGCGAGTTGCTCTCCAACGCGGGCTATCCCGACTGCGCGAAAGCGTCAGGGGTGATTCGCTCCATCACCAGCGACTTCGTCGATTGGGACGCCGTCGACGCTGGCGGACACTCCGCCCGAACCTGGACGCGGCCCTACTCCGTGCAGGCATCTGATCAGCCGTTCACGTCCACGAGATCGTGCAGAGCGTGGTGGTCGCTGACTCGAAACGCGGGTCCGCGACCGCGCCTTCTTGATTCGTAAGGTCACGTGAAGGTCATGCCGGGCACCCGGAGGCCATGTCCGCCGACCCGGCAACGCTGCGAGCGGGACTTCTGGAGTGGAGCTGATGGGACTCGAACCCACGACCCCCTGCTTGCAAGTCGGGATCAGGGTTTCACGAGCGTCCGCTGATGCCGCGAGATCGTTGGTATTCCGGGGATCTGACCGCAGGCGTCCGGAGGTGTCCCGAGGAGTTTGGCCCCCCCCCTTGGCCCCCCATCGCTTGCGGGGGTGCGCCCGAGTCCAGCTCCTGACCCCTCGCCTGCCCTGGTATGGCGTACATGCTGTCCGCGCTGCGCTGCGCCTACAAGTTCGCCACAACTCGCCACCGGTCCCAGCAGTTGGGGGTTAGGGGACCGGGCGCTGGGATGCGCTCGCCGACAACCTGACTGGGGTCTCGGCCCGGCCTCGTGACCAAGTCGAGAGGAACCGTGCGCGGAGGCCCGGACGGTACAGTGCGGGCGTGGACGAACTGCTGGCGGTCTTCTCATTGCCGAAGTTCGCACTTCCGCCGGTCGCCGAGGTAGCGATCTCGATGGGCTTCGGTTCGTCGCTCCCGCTCCTGCGCCTTGCATCGCTGGCACGCGAGGTCGAGGGCGACTTTCCCGACCAACGCGAGGCTCCCCCGGTCGCTGTCGTTCCTGAAGCCGACACGCCATTCGCTCAGGCGCTGCTCCAACTGCAGGCCAGTCCCGTTGTCCGCTTCGTGTGTACCTCCGAAGACGGCGAACGGCAGGTTCAGTTCCAGAACGACCTCGTTGGCGCAAACTGGATCCGTGCGGGGGGTACCTACCCCGAGTTCCACACCGTGCGGGACCTGTTCGATAGCGCATACGGGCTTTTCCGAACGACAGGAACGTCCGGCGGCTCGGATGAACCCGCCCCTGTCGTCTTGGATGTGACGTACGTGAACATCATCTCTGAGCCCGAGGCAGTTGCGGATCCTGCGAGCCTGTTCAAGGACTCCTCCGGGCCATTGGCCGGGGATCTCCCGATGGACACCTTCAGTCTGACGACGACGGAGCGCATGACCCACGGCGACCGGTTCTTCGGAAGGATTCTGAAGAACGCCGACGTCGTCGCGAAACCCGATACTGGCGAACGCGCGATCCGGATCACTGTGTCGGCGCGAATTGCTGCCGAGCTGTTGCGCCAGGATGTGGCGAAAGCCATGGAGCTCGCTCATGCGGCCGCTGTCTCTGGCTTCGTCGCAGCGACATCGACCGACTGGCAGCACGATCGTTGGGGGAGGACGGAATGACTGCATCAATGCACGGGCAACGCCTGATGACCGACCTGAAGTTCCGGACGCTACCGCTGCCTCAGCTGATCACCGGCACGAGCGGACTGTGGCGCGGCGTAACGCTCCCAGTCTTGGGCAACTGGATGCCGACGCTGACGGACCGCTTGCTTGATCTCAGTAGACTGCCCGTCGGGTGGGATGGAGATCGAGGACTGCCTGTGGACGCGGGAGTCGTCCGCATGTCCCACGGCCTCCTGCAGTTCCTGTGTGATGCCGGCATGCCCGAGCCGGTCGTGGTTCCGACGCCGTCCGGAGGACTCCAGATCGAGTGGCATGACGCCACAACGGAGATCGATCTTGAACTCTCCGCGCACGAGCCAGCGACTGTTTTCGTCTGGATGCAGGACGAGTCAGGCGACGAGAGCGAGTACGAAGGTGACCTCAAGGTTGGTGCCGACCTACTCGGTCGAGCACTGAATCGGATCGATGCAGCCACCAGTCCATCAGATCGCTGATGACGAAAGCGTGTGGCGGTACGTGTCCGAGGAACACATCGTCACCGACCCGGCAACCGGTCGAACCAGACTCTCCAGCGCGGCGTTCAGCGACTCATCCGACGGGTCCCCGATGTCGGTGGTTGTCGAGCCGGTCGCCGACCAGCTGAACCTCGTCCCCGCAGACGCGATGGAAGGTCGCCCCAAGGCGGTGGGCGTGCTCGCCCTCAACGCTGGAGCGCTTCGAGGCGAAGGACAAACCGTCACACACACCCCGATCGTCGACGCTCCGGAGCCGCACCCGTGCGATCCCGCGCACGGGTCCGTTGCCGGCCGCAAGTCGAAATCGATGCAGCGGCGCTGGGCGAAGGCCCCAACCTGGCTCATCAGGCCTGAGGGACTGACGGCATAGCTGAAGCAGCCGTCCCCGATCGATCCTTTCAACGTTTCTGCGGTCTATCGAAGTATCGGACGTTCATCGGCGAGCCTCCCCATGCTGACCGCAGCACACCGAGTCCGTTGCCCGATCGCGAGTCCGGAGTGGTTCACGGGGAGCGCCCCGTTCCCTAGTATCCTGCGTCAGAAATGGCTCGCGTTAGTGTGTGGGTTCGTTCATACTCGGGGTATGGCACAACGAGGTCGTCCGAGAGCGCCGTTGACCGTTACCGATGAGGAGCGGGAGGTGCTCGATCGGTGGTCGCGTCGGCCGAAGTCGCCGCACTCGATCGCGCAGCGGGCTCGGATCGTTCTGCTCGCTGCCGACGACATGTCGAACAAGGACGTGGCTGAGCGGGTGGGGGTGAACCCGGCAACGGTGCTCAAGTGGCGTAAGCGGTTCCTCGAGTCCCGACTCGATGGGTTGATCGACGAACCTCGGCCCGGAGCGCCGCGCACGATCAGCGATGCTGATGTCGAAGCGGTCGTGGTCCGAACGCTGGAACAAGCCCCTACCGACGCGACACATTGGTCGACGCGTGACCTGGCCGCGAAGTCCGGGATCTCGGCGTCGTCGGTGGGTCGGATCTGGAAGGCGTTCGGTCTCAAGCCGTGGCTGACCGACGGGTTCAAGCTGTCGTCGGATCCGCAGTTCGTGGACAAGGTCCGCGACGTCGTTGGCATCTACATGAACCCGCCGGAGCACGCGGTGGTGCTCTGCGTGGATGAGAAGACCAGCATCCAGGCGTTGGATCGCACTCAGCCGTCGTTGCCGATGCGACCCGGACAGGTCGAACGACGCACCCATGACTACAAGCGTCACGGCGTGATCGACCTGTTCGCTGCGCTGAACGTCGCCACTGGCCACGTCATCGCCCAGACCCGCCCGAAGCACCGCGCTGTCGAGTTCCGCCAGTTCCTCGACCTCATCGATGCGAACGTCCCCGACGACCTCGCCGTGCACGTCGTGCTGGACAACGCCAGCACCCACAAGACCCCCGCCATCCACCGCTGGCTCCTGACACACCCACGCTTCACGTTCCACTTCACCCCGACCAGCAGCTCATGGCTGAACCTGGTCGAGCGCTGGTTCGCCGAGCTCACCACGAAGAAGCTCGCCCTCCAACGTTCAGCTCACCGCAGCATCAAAGAACTCACCGCGGATCTCGACGCATGGGTCGCCGGCTGGAACGAGAACCCCAAACCCTTCGTCTGGCACAAGACAGCCGACCAGATCCTCGACAGCCTCAAGAAATACTTAACGAACATCTGACGCAGGACACTAGTGGTCCGTCGCGGATTTGGTCTGGGTGGTTAGTGCTGCTCGGCCTCGCTTGACCTTGGTGACGATCTCCTTGGCTGTCTTGGTCCAGATGAAGGGCTTGGGGTCGTCGTTCCAGTGTGAGACCCACACATCGATTGCTTCGGTGAGCGCGGCGACGCTGTTGAACGCCCCGGTGCGGAGACGCTTGTTGGTGAGCTGCGCGAACCAGCCCTCGACCAGGTTCAGCCACGACGCGCTGGTCGGGGTGAAGTGCAGGTGCCAGCGCTTCCGCTTCGGGTGTGCGAGCCACTCACGCACCTCGGGACCCTTGTGCGCGGAGAGGTTGTCCAACACGACGTGGATCTCGAGGTCCTGTGGGGTGTGCAGGTCGATCCACTTGAAGAACGCGAGGACGTCGGTGCCCTTGTGGCTCTTGCGGGTCTGATGCAGCACCTCGCCGGTGCCGACGTTCAACGCTGCGAACAAGTCGGTGGTGCCGTTGCGCTTGTAGTCGTGTGTCATCGTGCGACCGCGCCCCTGGGTCATGGGCAGCGACGGCTGAGTGCGGTCCAACGCCTGGCACTGGGTCTTCTCATCGAAGCTGTACACCACCGCACGCTCCGGCGGGTTCAAGTACAAGCCGACGACATCGACGAGCTTCTCCTCGAAACGCGGATCGTTCGACAACTTGAACGTCTCCACCCGCCACGGCCGCAGCTTCCGCGCCCGCCAGATCCGCGCCACGGTGTCCTTGCCGACCCCGTGACGCTCGGCCATCGTCCGTGTCGACCACTGTGTCGACCCGTCATCAGGGACGGTGTGCAACGTGTCGTTGACGATCGCGTCGATCGTCTCCTGAGCGATCTCAGGCTTGCGGCCACGACCCGGCGCGATCGTGCCCACCGCCTCAACCCCGCCCTGTTCGAACTTCGCCCGCCACCGCCGCACCGTGTCCGGAGTCGTCGAGCACGCCCGCGCGATCACCGCGTTCGCTTCGCCATCCGCAGCCAACAACAACGCAGAGGACTGCACCACCACCCGATGCGGCAACGACGTCGAGACAGCCATCCGTTCAAGCTCGGCTCGTTGCTTGCGAGACACCTTCAACGGGGCAGCAGTCATCACCGGCATGCCCACACCCTAACCAACCTCGCTATTTCAGCGACGGACCACTAGCTCGAACCTCTCAGAGGGCGGCGGGTGGGTAAGCCCGAACGAACGCGGAATCGCCCCCGTTTCGAGCGACTCGACCCGTACGTCTGGCACCTGGATCGAAGCAGAGGGCGACTTCACCGACGCCCGGGGGCGATCCCCGCTCGGTGGCCAAAGCCATCGGAAGCGAACACGGCACGGTCGGACCGGACGATCCGTAAGGGCTCGCCGCGGAACAAGTTGCGCGATCCGAAGTGCTCGAGGCCTTGCCCTGCAAGGGTCTGGGCCTTCGGTGTCGTGCAAGTCATCCTGTGGCGGGCCCTAAGAGCGCGCGCCAATAGGTGGGTGTAGACGCGACCATCCGCCAGTCGTTCGGTTGGCCCGATTTTGATGTCGGGTGCCATCCAACTCTCGAACGACCAGCGGAGGTCACCCCATCATGGTCGCGTTGCACTCGCGTACCGTCGATGCCCTCTGGGCTGCGATCGAACCCCGGCTTTCTGAACGTCCCGTCGATACGCACCCCCTGGGTTGTCACCGTCCCCGCCGCGACGACCGCGACTGCTTCGAAGCGATCCTCCATCGGCTCGTCACGGGCTGTTCGTGGGACGTCGCCGGGCGACTCGGCAAAGGATCTGAGACCACGCTGCGACGCCGATTCAACGAATGGGTCGACGCCGGGGTGTTCGAGGGCCTCGTCGACGAGGCCCTCGAAGGCTACGACCGGATCGTCGGGCTCGACCTCTCCGAGGTCGCGGTCGATGGGTCCCAGCACAAGGCGCCCTTCGGTGGGGAAGGCACCGGCCCGAACCCCACCGACCGGGCCAAGTGCGGCTGGAAGTGGTCGATCGCGACCGACCGCCACGGCATCCCGGTCGGCTGGGAACAAGCCGGCGCGAACCGCAACGACTGCATCTTGTTGGAACCGACCCTCGACGCCGTCGACGGGCGCGGACTCCTGGCCGAGATCGAGACCCTCCACCTCGACCGCGGCTACGACAACAGCGTCGCCCGGGCATTGTGTGTCGAGTTGGGACTTGATGACGTCGTGTGCGCGACGAAGCGCAAGCGAGGCACCGCCCACAAGAAGCTGCCGGTCCCGCTCGGGATGCGCTGGCCCGTCGAACGCACCAACAGTTGGCTATCGAACTACGGGCAGCTCCGCCGCAACACCGACCGCTACATCCACCAGCGCCTCGCACAGTTCGCACTCGCCGTAACCGCGATCATCACCGTGAAACTCATCAAGTGGGCCGACCGCTGGAGCCCCACCCCGTGACCTATCGGCGCGCGCTCTTAGCCTGCAGACCATGGCCCCGACGCGCTCGCTGGTGATCGACGACCCCTCGCCGGACGGACTGGCGGTGCCACGCGACATGTCCGCCGGGTACGGCGACGGCCTGCCCGTCGGTCTGTGCCTGGGCGGTGGCGGGTTGTGGTTCGTGGCCTGGCAGGTGACCTACCTCAACGAGCTGCTCGGCGCCGGAGTCGACCTGAGCGGGGCCGATCGGGTGGTGGGGACCTCCGCGGGCTCGATCGTCAGCTCGGTGCTCGAGGCCGGCAACATCAAGCGCCTCCACGGCGAGCTGCGTGTCCTGGCCCGGATCCCCAAGTTGCTCGGCGTGCTGGCCCCCGCCTCGAACTTCTCACCCAGTCAAGAGCGGGCCCAGGAGATGTTCTGGTCTGCGACGGACGCCGAGCCCGACACCGTCCGTGCGATCGGCCACGCCGCGCTGAACGCGGACACGCCCTCGGCCGCCACGATGCGCCGCAACCTCGGTGCGGTCCTGGTGTTCCGTCGATGGCCGTCGCCGGCGTTGCACCTGTCCGCGGTCGACGCCTACACGGGCGAACGGCTGGTGCTCACCGACCGCACCGGTGTCAGCGTCCCGCGCGCCGCCGCGGCGAGCAGCGCGGTGCCCGGCCTGTTCCCACCTCAGCAGATCCTCGATCGACGGGCCATGGACGGAGGCTTGGCCGGCACCGGGCTGCACCTCGACCTGCTGGCGGGGGCACGGCGGGCCGTGGTCGTCCAGCTCACCGACGGGACCGACCCCGACCTCCCCAGCCAGGGCGGGATGACCCAGAGCCCGGGCGACGCCGTGGCCGAGCTCGAGGCGCTCGAGGCGTCGGGCACCAAGGTGTTCTCGCGCATGCCGGAGAAGGTCGACATCGAGCGGCTGATGGACCCGACCGCGGTGCCCGACGCCATCGCCATGGCCGAACGTCAGGCTCGGGCCGACGTCGAGGAGCTCCGCACCTTCGTCGCCTGATCCCGTGGCGCCGTGAGCGGGTTCCGGACGGCGGCGGAACTGCTCGAACCGGGGAGCGGCCGCGTCGAGCGAGCTGCTGGACTGGGAGCATGCCCCGACTGTTCCTGGCGGTGTGGCCACCCGAGGACACCGTGTCCGAGCTCATGGCGCTGCGCCGCAAGGACCAGCGCGGCGTGCGGTTCGTCGCGCCGGAGCGGTGGCACGTGACGGTGCGCTTCTTCGGTGAGGCCCATCCCGACGACGTCGAGGAGGCGATGGCGGAGGTGGACCTGCCGCCGGCGGTCGCAACGCTCGGCCCCGCGGTCGACGTGCTCGGCGAGCGGGTCCTGGCGGTCCCGGTGAACGGCCTCGAGACCCTGGCCCGCGTCGTGGTGGCGGCGACCCGCGGCGTGGGGGATCCGCCGCCGCGACGTGCGTTCCACGGCCACATCACCATCGCCCGGATCGCGCGGGACGCCCGGATGCCCCCGACGTTGGGGACGCGGGTGGACGGAACGTTCTGCGTGGAGGAGCTGGCGTTGGTCCGAAGCCGCCGGGACCCCGACGGGGTCCGCTACGACACGGTGGCCACGTGGCCGCTGCCGGCCTGACCCGGGGTCACGACGTCGGTTCGAGGCTGGTCAGCTGCAGGGTCGTGTTCTCGGTGAAGCTCGCCGTGCCGGCCAACTCGAGCGCCCGGGTGACGCGGATCGGCAGGTGGTCCCGGCTCCACCACGTGGTCTCCACCCAGGTCCCGTTGATGTCGCCTGCGACCGGGTAGCGGATCTCGATCGGCGTCGTTTGCACCGTCGTCCCGCCCACGTCGATCTCCTCGCCCGCCCTGGTGGTCGCGGTCCCGGTGAACGTGGCCGTGACCGACATGGGGCCACCGCTCAGCTTCAACGTGCAGGGCAGCTCGGTCGGCGTGCCGCCGGCACCCGGCAGCTGGTTCGGGTCACAGGTCATGGTGGCTGTCGGCGAGATCGCTCCGATGGTCTGGTGCTTGGCGTGCTCCTCCATCCGCAGGGACGGGTTCGTGCACCACGTCGTGTCCTCGGTGTGCTCTGCGAACAGGTTGACCGTCCACTGGAAGCACCCCGGTCCCGTGTCGGTGACCACGGCGGTGACGGTGGAGGGCAGCGGCCGGTCCTGGGCGGGGAGCGGACCGAGCTTGACCCGCTCCTGGCCCTCGGCGGAGTAGGTGTAGACGCCGGGCGCCGGGGTCCCGGTCCCCTTGCCCTCCGTCGCGGTCGTGTCGGTGCTCTTCTTCTCGCGGAAGTCCTCGACGGCGTCCTTCTCGGAGATCTCGGTCGTGCCGCGGGGCCACAGCAGGAAGGCGACCGCGGCGGCGACCACGACGGCGACGGCACCGATGCCGATGGCGGCCCTGCGTCCGCCGCTCACGCTCCGGCTCCCGCGCCCGCGGGGTCGACCCGTTCGGCGACGATGCCGTACGCCTGCAGGTGGGAGGCGTTGGCCCGCATGGCGGCTCGCATGGCCCGGACGCGGTCCAGGGCCTCGGAGTCGCGCAGCACGTTGGTCACGAAGCGCGCCGCTCCCAGGTAGCCCTCGTCGGCGACGAGTCGTCGGGGTTCGAGCAGGTGCAACGGGGCCTTGTAGCGGGAGCGGACGACCAGGCCGTGCTCGGCGAGGAGCTGGTCCCAGCCGGTGACGGTCATCGGTGTCACGTTCACCTTGATCGTCGACGTCAGGTCCGAGGTCGCCCGCTCCCGGTCCGGGTCCGTGATGTCGTCGGGAGCGAACGCCACCTCGTGCAGCGCGAAGCGGCCCCCGGGTCGCAGTAACCGGGCCAGCTCCGCGATCACCTTGTGCTTGAGCGAGTCGGGCTGCATGGTCAGGTAGGCCTCGCCGAAGACAACGTCCGCGCTGGCGTCGGGCAGGCCGGTGTCCTGGGCGCTGGTGTGGATCACCCGACGGTTCGGACCCTCGAGCACGTCGCCGATGAGGCCGACCGCGTCCGGGTCGCGGTCCACGCCGGTGTAGCTCGCCGGCCGAGCCGCCATGACCAGGCGTGTGGTGGCGCCGAGGCCCGGTGCGACCTCGACCACGTCGTCGGCGGTGGAGATCGCCAGACCGTCGAGGAGGTTCCGGGTCATATCGGCGCCCCCTGGCCGCAGGACCCTCTTGCCGAGTCGGGCCAGGAGCCAGTGCCCGGGCATCCGGTCGGCCTGGAGCGCGTGACCGGGGAGGGCGTCGGGGTCGACCGGTGCGGTCGTGGTGTGTCCCATGGATCAAGGATGCCTAACAACATCCGCCCGGACCAGTGACATTGGTCCCTACAGCGCGTCATCGCCTGCGGTCGGCCGACGCGAGGGCACCCGGTCCGCGACGATGCGATCGTGACCGAGGAGACCAGCCACAACCGCGAGCTCTGGAACGGGGTCAACACGGCCTTCACCGACAGCGACGGCGAGCGACGATGGCAGGAACCCGACCTGCGGTGGGGCCTGTTCGCCCACCCCGAGTCGGAGCTGGACCTGCTCGGAGACGTGGCGGGGCTCGACGTCGTCGAGCTGGGGTGCGGGACCGCAGGGCTCTCCGCCTGGTTGGCGCGCCACGGCGCCCGGCCTGTCGCTGTCGACCTGAGTCCGGCCCAGTTGCGGACCGCGCGGCGCTGCCAGCGCCGGTGGGGCCCGGAGTTCCCGTTGGTGGAGGCCGACGGTGAGCAGGTCCCACTGCGGTCCGCGGTGGCCGACCTGGTCGTGAGCGAGCACGGTGTGGGGGCGTGGTGCGAGCCGGAGCGCTGGGTGCCCGAGGCGGCGCGGCTGCTGCGACCCGGCGGTCGCCTGGTCTTCATGACCAACAGCCCGCTGAGCGCGTTGTGCGTCCCCGACGACCCGGGTCCGGCCGGCGACCGACTCCTCCGTGGGGTCGAGGATGTGCGGACGGTTCGCTGGGACGGCGGCGGCGTGGAGCACCACCCCGGTCACGGGGAGTGGGTCGGGGTGCTGGGTCGTTCTGGGTTCACCGTCGACGCCCTGCGCGAGCTCCGACCACCCGTGGGTGCGGTGGATCCCGAGTGGTACGAGATCGTCTCGTCGGGCTGGGCGGGCCGATGGCCGGCCGAGGACGTGTGGGTCGCCCGCCGGACCGGGTAGAGCTCAGCCGGAGGGGTCCGGGCCGGACAGCACGGTCGGAGGGCGCGGTCGGACAGTGCGGTCGGACAGTGCGGTCGGACAGTGCGGTAGGACGGCTCGAACGGTCAGCGCGGTTGAACGGTCAGGGGGTCCGGGTCGGCGTCGAGCCCGCCGGCACGAGCGCACATGCGACCGCAACCGTGAGCGCTACCAGGCCGAGCACGAACAGCGACGTCGACCACGGCTGCCATCCGTCGGTGCTGTGCACGACGCCGTCGCCGTAGAAGGTCCGCTCGGTGGTCCGCACCAGCAGCAGGACCACGGCGCCCAGCAGTCCGACAACCACGACGACGGTGGCGAGCGCGCCGCGGAGTCGTCCGTGGCCCGGTCCGGATCGGGCCCACTGCCACGCCAGGGCCAACGCCCCGATGAACAGGGGCAGAGTGGCCGGCGACAGGGTGCTCAGGAGCGCCAGCACGATGGCCGCGGGCAGCAGCAGAGCGCTGCGACCGGTGCGGGTCGCGATGAGGCACAGAACGCCGGGCGCGGCGATGACCGCACCCAACGTCACTGACGCGAGCAGCGATTCGGCGTTGCGCTCCAACGGATCGGCGCCGAACCAGCGGATCGCCGAGAGCGCGACCCCGGCCAGCACCAGCAGCACGCCGACCACGTCGACCCACGACCTCGACGGCCGGTTCCGGACCGGATCCCGACCGTGCTCCGTTCCGCCGGCATCGGCCGGGTCACTCCGACCGGTTCGTGGTTCGACCACGGTCCTCTCCTCTCGGTCCCGAGGCCTCGGTGGGTTCGTCGTCAGGCCGGGCCGCGATCAGCAGCCCGGCCAGCTGAGCGGCCTGTGACTCGACGGTGGGTCCATCGGGGTCGAGGGTGCTCTGCAGCGCGATGCCGTGAGCGGCGGCGATGATCAGCGCGGCCATCGCGTCGGGGTCGACCCAGCCCGGGACCGCACCCGACGCGACGAGCTCGGCGTTCACCGCCGCCAGACGCTCCCGCACCCGGGCGACGACGGCTCGGGTCGGGTCTGCCGGGTCGGAGTGGCGGGTCGCCTCCAGCAGCGCGGTCAGGTAGGCGGCGCTCTGACCCTGTCGTTCGGCGAAGGTGCTCAGCAGGTACCGGACCGCTGCAGCCATGCGGGTCACCGGGTCGCCGTCGCCCTCGAGGATGGTGAGGGCCGGTTCGACCAGGGCGGCGACCTGGTCGCGCAGGGCTGCGTCGACCAGGTTCTCCTTGGAGCCGAACCAGTAGGTGATGGCCGCCAGGTTCACCCCGGCCTCGTCGGTGATGCGTCGGGAGGTGGCAGCCGCGATCCCGTCGCGTGCGATCAGGTTCGTGGTGGCCGCCAGCAGTCGGTCACGGGTGGCGGAGTCCTCCGACGACGAACGGCGCTGGCTCATACGTCCGTATGATAGCTCCCGGTCAGGTCGCAGGCCCCGTGATCACTGCGAACGACCCCGACGCGGTCGCGATCAGCTCGTCGTCGGCGCCGGTGACCCGACCTTCGAGCTGCACGATCCGCCGTCCCGCCCTGATCACCGACACGTCCGCCGTCAGCGAACCGGCCGCCGCGGCCCGCAGGAACCGGAGGTGGACCTCGATCGACGCGCAGGCCTGTCCACCCTCGAGGACGCTCATCGTCGCCGCCCCCATAGCGGTGTCGACCATGGCGAACAGGACCGCGCCGTGCACGACGCCGTTGGGGTTGAGCAGTTCGGGACCGATGTCGAGCACGGCCCGACCGGAGCCGGTGTTCGGGGACTCGATCGCCATCCCGAGGTGCTCCTGGAGAGGGAAGGGAGACGCGGAGAAGGCCATCGGTACAACGTAGGTCGCCGCGAGCCCATCGGCCCTCGGACGCGTCAGCGCCCGGTCCGGACGTCGCGGTGACGTCGGGACCGGGCGCAGGTGCTCACCGGAGCGCGATGCTCACTGAACGGTGACGGTGCCCTTCATCCCTGCGGCCGCGTGTCCCGGCACCTGGCAGATCCAGGTGTAGGTCCCTGCCGCCACGCCGGCCAGGTCGAGCTCGCCCTCGCTGCCGGGCTTGAGCATCTCGGTGGCGGGGCCTCCTTCGACGGCCAGGTCGTGGTCCATCGTGCCGTCGTTCTTCACCTTGAGGACGGATCCGGCCGCCGCGGTGGCGTCCGGCGGCTTGATGAAGAACTCCCCGAGGGAGACCTCGGTGACTGCGGCACCGCCTCCTCCTGCGGTGCCTCCACCGGCTGAACCGCCGCCACCTGAACCGCTGGCGTCGCTGGCGGCCCGGGCCGCCAGCCCGACGGCGAAGATCGCCGCGACGATGGCGAAGAGACCGAAGATGAACCCGCAGACCGCCAGGGTCTCGAAGGTCGTGCCCTTGCGGACGGGAACCGGGCCCGAGTGCACCGCACCGGACGAGCCGGCGGGCGAATCGGTGGTGTCAGAGCTTTCCTGATCGACAGCCATGTCGTCCTCCTCAGTGTCCCGACGCGGTCTGGGCCGGTGCGACGTCGCCCGCCTGGAAGATTCCCATGGCGCCGATGCCGACGTTGGCGAACTTGTGGGTGACGAAGGGGTAGAGCCCCACCTCGTCGAAGCTGAACTCGACGAAGCCGCCCTGGGCGGGTTGCAGGTCGAGCGCCTGGGAGCCGCCGCGTTGGCCGTCGCCGGGCCGTAGCAGGTAGTTGCCCTCCTTGAACACGGTGTCGAAGATGGTGCCGATCACGTGCCACGAGGAGTTCTCCGACGGCCCAGCGTCGAGCACCCAGGCCCGGATCCGTTGACCGGGCTCGACCCGGATCGGCCGGTCGCGGTACCCGTTGACGTAGCCGTTGAAGACGATCGCGTCCCACGCCGACTTCTGCATCTTGGTGAGGTCACCGACCTCGCCCTGCGGGCCGGTGTAGATCTCGGACTGGACGAAGGCGAACTCGTGGTCGACCGGGGCCAGGTCGGGCGGGTCGACGATGATCGCGCCGTACATGCCGGCGCCGATGTGGTGAAGGGCCGGTGGCGTACCGCAGTGGTACATGTAGATCCCGGCGTGCTTGGCCTCGAACGGGTACTCGATGCTCTCGCCGGGGTTGATGGTCGCCATGCGGACGTTCCATGCCACCTTGGAAGCGTGGAAGTCGACTGAGTGGCCCATCGTTCCCTCGTTCTTGAGGGTGAAGTTGAACTGGTCGCCGACCTTGCCCCGGTAGAACGGACCGGGCATCAACTTGTCGTAGGTCCAGATCTGCTGCTCGACGCCAGGAGCGACCTCGGCGACGTCCTGGTCGTAGGCCGTCATCACGATGTTGTGCACGGTCTCGGTCGACGCGGGTGGAAGGACCGGGTCCCGCGCCACCCAGTCCGCACCCGGCTTGGCGGCGAAGTCGATCTTGGCGCCGGTCGTCGGCGCGGCTGCCGTCCCACCGGTGTCGGCGGGAGCGGCGGTTCCTGCCGAGGCCTGTCCGGTGTCTGGCCACGCCGCAGCGGCGGCGACGCCGACCATGGTGGCGGCTCCGATGCCACCGACGGTCGCCCCTACGACCGCTCGGCGACTGACGGCGCCCTGTCCGGTTCCTGGTGACTCTTCGTGATCAGGCACGTCCATCCTCCGAACGCGATTGGCCCCCGCTACGGGTGGAATCCGATGGGTCCCGGCTGGTCTGTCCTGCGGTTCCCATCGAGTTCGACAGTACTGACCGCGGCTGCCGATGAACCGTGACCTTCGGCCCTATTTTCGGACCGGACGGACTCTGAGCGGTGTCGGTGGTCACGTCGGGCCGCTGACCGGATCGACCGCCTGGTAGCGGGCCACGGTGAACGCCAGCATCACGGGCACGATCGTGGCGAACACCACGAGGCCGAGCGACAGGATCGTCATCGGCCCGGCCGGGACGTCGTTGATCACGAACGCCCACGCGATGATCGCGCTCTGCAGCACGTACGCGGCCAAGCCGACGGAGAACACCAGCCGGAACCGGTCCCACGCGAACGGTCGGATGCGGACGAGGACGACGACGGTGGCGATCTCGAGCAGCAGCGCGGCGGCGACGAACACGACGGGTACCACCAGCGGAGGGCTGTCCATCCCGACCTGGGACGCCACGATGACGCCGCTCACGACGGCGCAGGCCAGTGCCGCCATGCCCAGTCCGGTGACGGGCGGCAGAGATCGCTCGAAGGGCCGCACACCGGCGGGGCCGAGGGTGCTCATTGGGTGGCCACCCGGGTCATGATCAGCAGCGTTGCCACCTGCATGAGGCCGGTCACCCCCGCGGTGTAGACGAACCGCTTCATCAGGTGCTCGATCACGTCGACGTCGGGCTGCTCCTTCTTCATCTCGAACAGCACCGCGATGTTCGCGGGTTCGAGGATGCCGAGGGCGACCACGGCCATGATCCCGACGACGACCATCGAGGCCACGAGCCAGGGTCGGTTGATCGACGACGGGTACAGGTTCCCGTAGTTCAGGGCGATCTGGAAGCCGGTCGCCAGGGTCATCATGACCAGCGTCGGCATCAGCAGGACCATCTTCGGCATGAACCGGGCCGAGAACTCGGCGCGGGCCGGCGGCGACAGCCGCCCCAGGATCGGACCGAGGATCAGCCCGACGTAGAGGTCGACGGCGGTCCACATGCCGCCGCCGGCGACGTGGGCGAGCATCAGCGCCCAGATCGAGTTGGATCCGATGGCGTACAGGACGAACACCACCGCGACCGCGACGAACGGCAGGCCCATCGGCGGGATGATCCGGATGTCCATCGGCGGTGGACCGTGCTCCATCGCCGGTGTCGAACCCGGGTCGACTCCAACCGCGTCGGTCATGGACGATCCTTCCCCCGTGCGGCCTCCCGTGCTGGCGGAGACACCGTCGGCTCGGACGCTAACACCGCGGCCCGGCCCCGCTCCGGAGCGGGAGCGTCGTCCTCACGGCCGGAGCAGCACCCGTCCGACCGCGGCGCGGCTCTCGATGTAGGCGTGGGCATCGGCGGCCTCCGACAGCGGGAAGGTGCGGTCGATCACCGCGTGCAGCTCCCCGACGGCCAGGTCGTCGAGCACGCGGGCCACCACGTCGTGGCACCGGGGGCTCATCAGCATCTCCATCCCCATGAAGTAGCCGACCACGGTCAGGTTCTTGGGCCTCAACATCCCGACGTCGATCGTCGTGGCACCTTCCCGGCCGACCTCGCCGACCGACACGCACCGACCGCGGTAGGCCAGGCAGCGGACGTTGTCGGTCATCGCCGAGCCGCCGACGTTGTCGACCACGAGGTCGACGCCCCGACCGTCGGTAAGGCGGAGGACCTCGGTGACGGTGTCCTGTTCGGAGTAGTCGATGCCGGCGTCGGTGCCCAGTTCGGCGAGTCGGGCGAGCTTCAGCGGACTCGAGGCGGTCGTCAGCACCCGGGCACCGGCGCGCTTCGCCAGCTGGATGGCGGCGATACCGACGCCGCCGGCGCCGGCCTGCACGAGCACCGTCTCGCCGTCGGTGAGACGACCGAACTCGAACAGGGCATCGTGCGCGGTGCCGAACGGGACCGGCACCGTCGCCGCGTCGTCCGTGCTGAGCGCGTCGGGAATCAGCCATGTGAATCCCTCGGGGACGACCCGCAGCTCGGCGTGGGATCCGTCGACCCCGACGGTCACCACCCGGTCCCCGACGGTCACCGAGGTGACCCCGTCGCCGACGGCCTCGACGGTGCCGGCGCTCTGGTATCCGACGACGTGGGGGACCCGACCCAGCTCACCGCCGGATCGGTGCAGCACGTCGCCGCCCTCGATGCTGATCGCCTGGTTTCGCACCAGGACCGTGCCCGGCCCGACGCTCGGGTCCGGGACGTCCTCGTAGCGCAGGACCGAGGGTGGGCCGGTCTCGGAGTACACCGCTGCCTTCATGGGGCGGGTCTACCACCGCAACCGCGGGCCGACCGGGCCGTGTCGACGCGGGGTGGCGACCGGTGAGCAGCACGTGGGCGTGGTGTGGGAGGGTGGACCGCGAGGAGAGCACGTGCACCACGCCCACGATCCGCACCGCCCCGATCACGACGACCACGGCCCGGCGAGCTTCGACGAGCGGGCCGCCACCTGGGACGACGACGCCAAGGTCGCCCGGGCCGGTCGGGTCGCGGACGCGGTGCTGAGCGCCACCGGAGTGGACCGCTCGGCCCGCGTGTTCGAGTACGGCGCCGGCACTGCCCTGGTCACCGAGGCGTTGGGCGATCGGGTGGGTCCGTCGGTGTTGGCCGACACCTCGGCCGGCATGCGCGAGGTCATGGCCACGAAGGTCGCCGAGGGCCGGCTGCCGCGGTCCCGCGTCGTCGACTGGGATCTGGGGGCGGAGTCGATCCCGTCGATCGACGAGCGGTTCGACCTGATCGTCACGGTGCTGACCCTGCACCACGTCGAGGACGTCGACCGGGTCCTCGGTCGGTTCGCCGACCTGCTGGCTCCGGGTGGCCGGGTCGCGGTGGCCGACCTCGACGCCGAGGACGGCAGCTTCCACGGCGACGGCTTCACCGGGCACCACGGCTTCGAACGTGACGACCTGGTCCGTCGCCTCGTCGCTGCGGGTCTGGACGAGGTGACCGTGTCCGACTGCGGTGTGCTCGAGCGCGACGAGGGCACCTACCCGATGTTCCTCGCCGTGGCCCGTAGCTCCCAGGCCCGGACCGGAGGTGCAGGGTCGTGAACGTCAGCGTGTGCGGGTTGACCCGGCTGGTCGTCCCCGCCTTCTTCGTCGGGTTCACCGCCGCGGTGTGGACCGGACGAGATGTCGTCGGGTGGGTCGTCGCGGCTGCGGTCGCCGCCGGCCTGTACGGGTGGGGACGGTTCCGCGGCACCTCTGTGACCTGCCCGGTCCCGCCCGCCACCGGCCGATCGACGCCTTCCGTTCCCGAGTCAGACGCCGATGTCCGCCGCGACGCCACCGGGACCGCCACCGGGACCGCCACCGGGACCGCCACCGGGACCGCCACCGGGACCGCCACCGGGACCGCCACCGGGATCGACATCGCCACCGATCGCGAGGGGAGCCTCCCGTGACCACGCCGACCTTCGACACCCTGCGCATCGATCACGACACCGACAGCCGGGTTGCCACGCTGGTGCTGAACCGGCCCGGGAAGCTCAACGCGCTGTCACGTCAGTTGCTCGGCGAGCTCGCTCGGGCCTGCCGCTGGTTGGATGACCGGAGTGACATCGCGGTGGTGGTGGTGCGTGGCGAGGGCCGGGCGTTCTCCGCCGGGTTCGACCTCGGCGACTTCGCCGACGGAGACCCGACCATCTCGGTGCGCGACACAGCCGACCTCGGCCGGGTGGCGGCCGAGGCTCTGACCGACGTCCGCCAGCTGACGATTGCGGCTCTGCACGGCCACTGCGTGGGCGGCGGACTGGTTCTCGCCGCCTCCTGCGACATCCGGGTTGCGGCCGACGACACGCGGTTCTCGATCCCCGAGGTCGACCTGGGCATCCCGCTGGCATGGGGTGGGATCCCCCGGCTGGCCCGTGAGCTCGGCCCGGCGATCACCAAGGAGCTGGTGCTGACCTGTCGACCCTTCGACGCGGCGGAGGCGCACGCCCTCCGGTTCGTGAACAGCGTCGTTCCCGCCGGCGAGCTCGACGTCGTCGTCGCGGACCTGGCGGCGGAGTTGGCGGCCAAGCCGAGCTTCGCCCTGCGCACCACCAAGCAGCAGGTCAACGCGGTGATGGAGGAGATCGCCGGCACCCGACGCAACGCCAGCGACGCCGACACCCTCGCCGCCGCGGTGGCCGACCCGGAATCGCGGCAGGCGTCGTTGCGCTACCTCGAGGCCCGTCGCCCGTCGGGCTGACCGCTCGATCCCGTGCCCGCGTGGTGAGAGCACGTCGGCCCGAAGGTGCGGCCCATGCCGGTGGATTCCGCACCACCCGGTGCATGTGATAGCGAGGTGCGCCGGGGCGCTCTGCAGGCAGCCCCCGGCCAACTCGGCGGTCACCTCATCGATGGTCACCTCGCGATGGGCCATCCCAACTGGTCTGTTGAAAGACCGGTGGGAAGCGGACCCTTCCCGGACGCGAGAGAGGCGGCTCCCGATCACGAGAACCGCCTCCTGTCAGGGCCTTGGGCCAGCGCGCTCGGAGGGAATCGAACCCCCAACCTTCTGATCCGTAGTCAGATGCTCTATCCAATTGAGCTACGAGCGCTGGTTGAACCGTCAGATCCTAGACGGCCGGTCGGGTCGGGCCAAAGGCGCATCGGCCCCGAACCCCGACGACCTTGTAGCCGTGGGTCGCCGTGGCGACGTGTGGGCTACAAGGTCGACGAGGGTCGGCGATGTTGTAGGGGAGCGGTCACCAGAGCGACCGTGGGCTACAAGATCGCCGGACGGGGACGCGGGGTGGGGACGCGGGGCAGGCGATGCCGTTCAGACCCGACGGGAGCAGACCGGCCAGTTGCGGGGTCCGCCGGTCGACCACAGGGCGCGGGTCATGCGGTCCTGGTCGAACGGCGCCGCGGACGCCGGGTCCACGCCGCGCAGGTGCGGGTAGAACTTGGCGGCCACCGAGTTCCACGTGCCGCGGTGGAACTGGTAGGCGCCGCGGTACAGGCCGTTGCGGCTCACCGCCGAGTAGTTGCCACCGGACTCACACGCCCGCAGCCGGGACAGTCCGGCGTCGCTGATCGCGCCGGCGAAGCGGTCGTTCTTCTGCTGCCAGTCGAGGTGGGCCTGGAACGCGGCCTGCTGCTCGGGGGTGCAGGACGCGAGCACGAATCCGCCGACGACGAGCAGCAGTGCGAGCGCGCGCGTCAAGGACTTCCTGTTCATGGGTGTCTCCTCCAAACGGGCGCCCCGTCGGTCGGGGCGCGTTCGAGATCAGGGGAAGAAGGGATCCCTGCGGGTCAGGTACGGGTCACAGCCAGCCGGTCCCTGGTGGGGGACCACTCCGTACTCACCGGCGACAGGGTCACCGCTCTTGGTCAACGGGTGACAGTTGTACGACAGGTTGTCACGAAAACGCAACAAATTGGGGAGAGTTACCTGTCACGTCAATGTTCCTTCACCCGAACCCGGTTCAGCCCCGGAGATCGGGTTCGGAGGTCGACGACCGGGCGCCCGCTCCCACGCCGACACCCGGACGCGGCACGGGCGCCGGCACTGTCGCCGACGCCCGTGTGGCGGAGAGGGTGGGATTCGAACCCACGGTGAGGTTGCCCCCACACCTCCTTAGCAGGGAGGCCCGATCGACCTGACTCCGGCACCTCTCCAGATCAGCCGGTCACTGTACCGGTTCGTGGCCGAGCGACCACACAAGCGGGTGGACTCGAGGTGTGTCGGAGTGGGGCCGGGCGCGGTGCAGGGCTCCGATGGGAACGGTCAGTAGCCGTGGTCGTCGAGCACGACCCGACCGCGGAAGAAGTAGTAGACGCCCGCGGTGTAGAGCAGCACGAACGGGATCCCGATCACCGCGATCACCGTCATCACCGTCAGCGTCTCGGGAGCGGACGCGGCGTTGTGCACGGTCAGGTCGTAGCTCGAGTCGATCGACGACGGCAGCATCACCGGGTACATCCCGGCGGCGACCGTCGCCATCAGCAGGGCGATCGTCAGAGCGGACGCCCCGAAGGCCGGAAGGAAGTGACCGGCGCGGATCAGCCGCCAGGCCACGACTGTGGACACGAGCGCCAGCACCGGGAACGCGGCGATCCACACGCGATCGCGGTAGGTGGCGGTCACCTCGGTGCGCAGCAGCAGCGTCCAGACCACCAGCACCGTCATCAGCGCGAAGAACGCCACCATCAGCCGGGGCACCAGACGCTCGATCCGTCCCCGCAGCTCGCCGTCGACCTTGAGCGTGAGGAAGATCCCGCCGTGCAGGCTCAACATGGCCACCGCGGTCACCCCGACGGCCAACGAGTAGGGGTTGAGCAGGTCGACCAGCTTCAAGGTCACCTGACCGGATGAGTCCAGCGGGATGCCCCGGATGACGTTTCCGAGCGCCACGCCCAACAGCAGGGTGATCCCGAGCGACGAGGCGAAGAAGAACCAGTCCCACGTCGACCGCCACCGGGGCGACTCGCGGTGGGAGCGGAACTCGATGGCGATCGTGCGCAGGATCAGGACCAGCAGCACGAGCATCATCGCCAGGTAGAAGCCGCTGAACAGAGAGGCGTACACGACGGGGAACGCCGCGAACAGGGCGCCGCCGCCGAGCACGAGCCAGACCTCGTTGCCGTCCCACACCGGTCCGATCGCGTTGAGCAGCATCCGGTGGTCGCGGTCGGCGCGGGCCACGAACGGCGACAGGATGCCCACCCCCAGGTCGAACCCGTCGAGGATGACGTAGCCGGCGATGATGCCGACGTAGAGCACGAACCACAGCGTCTCGAGGCTCACGTCACCGACTCCCGTCCGAGACCCGCGACCGGTGCTGGAACGCGGCACCCCACGTGTCGGGCAGCGCCTGGACCTCCTCCTCGGTGGGAGGGTCGGGCGGACCGGCCTGGATCAGCCGGTTGAGCAGCACCAGGAACACGCCGAACACGATGGCGTACAGGACCGCGAACATGGCCAGGCTCGCGGCGACCTGCGCGGTCGTCACGTTGGGGCTGAACGCGTCCTCGGTGCGCAGCAGCTGCCACACGATCCAGGGCTGACGGCCGAGCTCGGCGGTCCACCAGCCCGACAGCGTGGCCAGCTGGGTAAGCCCGATCGATCCGACCATGACCCACAGGAGCCACCGCTGGGTCCACAGCCGGCGCTTCCACGCCCACAGCAGGCACCCGAGTCCGCCGATGGCCACGAACGCCATCCCCAGGTTGATCATCAGGTGATAGGTCTGGAACACGACCGATGCGTTCGCCCAGTCGTCGGTCGGGAAGTCGTCGAGGCCCTGCACGGTTGTCGACGGGCTCTTGCCGACCAGGATGCTGAGCAGGCACGGGATCTGCAGGCCCTGGGTGGTCTGCGTCGACGGGTCGGTGCGTCCGAAGATCGTCATCGGGACGCAGTCGCCGGTCTGGTACACCCCCTCGATGGCCGCCAGCTTCTCGGGCTGGTGGGTGGCGACCTCGGTGGCCTGGTTGGCTCCGAACACCGTCACCTGCAGAACGGCCAGCACCGTGAACAACGGAAGCGCCACCCGCATCATGGTCTTGGCGAGGTCCTCGTGACGTCGGCGCAGCAGGTAGTAGGCGGCGACACTCATGACGAGCGAGCAGCCGACCATCCACGCCGCCACGATCGTGTGCCAGAAGCGGGGCCCGAACGACGGCGTGAAGACGACTTCCCGGAAGCTGCTCATGAACGCCTGGGTGCCCCGGCCCTCGTTCCGCAGCTCGTAGCCCTGCGGGGTCTGCATCCACGAGTTGGCCATGATGATCCACGTGGCGCTGAACGTGGCGCCGAGCACCACCATGGTCGTGGCGAAGAGCCACAGCTTGTTGCCCAGCCGTCGACCGCCGGCGAGCATCAGGCCCAGGAAGCCGCCCTCGAGCATGAACGCGAAGATCCCCTCCGCCGCGAGCAGGCTCCCGAAGATGTTGCCGACGTAGCGCGAGTACTCCGACCAGTTGGTTCCGAACTGGAACTCCTGGACGAGCCCGGTGGCCACCCCCATCGAGAAGATGAGCCCGTAGATCTTCGTCCAGAACATGGCGAGCTGACGCCACTTCGGGTCGTCGGTGCGCACGGCCTGGACGCCGAAGACGATCAGCAGCAGGCCCAGTCCGAGCGACATGGGCGGGAAGATGAAGTGGAAGCTGATGGTGAAGCCGAACTGGATGCGGTGCAGCAGCTCGGTGCTCATCGCGACGCTCCCCCTCGGACCACCATGATCGGCCGACACTACCGATCGGACGTGCCGACCAGCGTGACCGCTACGGTCGTTCCAGGACCGCTCGTCGCCTTGTCCATCCGTCGGGATGGCTCGCCCGGGCGAGGGCCGGGAGGAGGACCGATGAGCAGGCCGCGAGCCATCGACGTCTGTCGGGTGGCCGACGGATCCGAGTTCCACCTGGCGGACCACCCAGCCGACTGGAGCGGCTCGGACTTGCTGCCGTCGGGACTCGAGCTGCGCACCAAGAAGCAGGCGGTCGCGGAGCTCGAGGTCAACCGGGCCCGGCTGGTCGCGGCGCAGGAGAAGCTGTGGGCCAACGACACCTACGGGATGCTCGTCGTGTTCCAGGCGATGGACGCGGCCGGCAAGGACGGCACGATCAAGCACGTGCTCAGCGGCATGAACCCGCAGGGCGTCGTCGTGTCCAGCTTCAAGGTGCCCAGCGTTGAGGAGCTCGACCACAACTACCTGTGGCGGTACGCCCGACGGCTTCCCGAACGTGGCCAGGTCGGGATCTTCAACCGGTCCTACTACGAGGAGGTGCTCGTCGCCCGCGTGCACCCCGAGGTGATCGCCAACCAGCGCCTGCCCGCATCGGCCCGGGGACCGCACCTGTGGCAGCACCGCTACGAGGACATGGTCGCCTTCGAGCGGCACCTGGTCCGCAACGGGATCGTGGTGGTCAAGTTCTTCCTGCACCTGTCGCGCGAGGAGCAGCGTCTGCGGTTCCTCGATCGCATCGACACGCCGGAGAAGAACTGGAAGTTCTCCGCCGGTGACGTGAGGGAGCGGGCGTACTGGGACGACTACCAGGTCGCGTTCGAGGAGGCGATCCGCGCCACGGCCACAGAGGACGCTCCCTGGTACGTGATCCCCGCGGACCGCAAGTGGCGCATGCGCACCCTCGTGTCCGACGTGCTCGTCGACGTGATCGACTCGTTGCCGATCTCGACGCCGACCATCAGCGACGAGCAGCGTGCCGCTCTGGCGGTGGAGCGGGAGCGCCTGGTCGCCGAGGACTGATCGCAGTGGGCATCAGGCGTCCGGGGCCGCCGTGGGCGGGGAAGCCGACGACATGTTCACCCGGGCGCTCCGCAGCCATCGCTCACACCACGGTGGCCCAAAGGCGATCGAGCGGCTGCACGTGCAGCCTGTCCTCATAGGTGTACGAACGCTCGCCTGTGTAGAACACGACCCCGGCCTTGAAGCGCTTCCCGAGAGCGGCTCGAAGCGATCGCAGCCCGCTGAAGTCCTTCTTGACGACACGACCCGCGGCCTTGAACTCGAAAGCGGTGATGCTGCCGTCGTCTTCTTCGAGCACCAGATCCACCTCGACACCGTCGTGTGTCCGGTAGTGCCCCAGATCAGGTGTCAGATCGAGCCACGACGTCTGCTTGATGATCTCCCACACCGCGAACGTCTCCAGCAGGTGACCGAGCTGCTGGAGCGCTGTCGGGTCCTTGCCAGCGAGCAGAGCGGGTGTCAGACGCAGGAGCCGTGCAGCGAGACCCGAATCGACGACGTGGAGCTTCGGGGTTGCGCCTGCCCGGCTTCGCAACGTCTTGCCCCAGGCCGGGAGCCGATACACCAGGAAGATCGCTTCGAGCAGCTTCGTGTACGTGTTCGCTGTCCGTTCCGGGAGCCCTACAGAGGACACTGTGTTGGAGATGTCGAGCAGCTGAGCGGTCTGCCCAGCGAGTCGGGTGAGGAGTGCTGGGAGTGCCTCGCGCTGTCGAATGTTCGCCAACTCGGTGACATCGCGCTCGAGCGACGCTGTGACGTAGTCGTCGAACCATCGGCGCCTCGCTGCTGGGGTGAGCCCCGCCGCGAGTGGGAATCCGCCGGTAGTGATCCGTTTGATGTACTCATCACGGCTCGTCGTGGACAGCGCAGCGGATCTCGCCGTGTCGTCGGGGCTTTGGAGCAGTCGCTCGATGTAGCTCTCGTGGGTGCCGGCAAGCTCCCCCTGCGACAGCGGGTAGACCGACACTCAGAACAGCGAGATCAGAGGCTCCGAAACAGCGAGATTGGAGGCAGTTGACCGACGAGATCGGAGGAGGTCGTGAGGATGCGCCGTGGTACGTGATCCCCGCGGACCGCAAGTGGCGTATGCGCACCCTCGTGTCCGACGTGCTCGTCGACGAGCAGCGTGCCGCTCTGGCGGTGGAGCGGAAGCGCCTGGTCGCCGAGGGCGGATGAGCGTCGACGGACGCCCGTTTGCGACGGAGGGTCTCTGAGCGGCGCATCGGGCAGAGGACCGAGGCGGAGGTAACGAGGTGGACATCCGGGCTCGGACCGCCAGCATGGTGGGGTGGACGACACCGGGAACATCCACATCCAGCGCTGGAGGAAGCGCCACCCGCGCCCGCCCCGTGCGGAGGGTCCGAGCACCGACGCTCAGGGCCGGTCGCCGCTGGAGCTGTTCAAGGAGCAGTCCGAGGCCCTCACGAAGTTGTCGCCCGAGGAGCTCGACGCGTTCTTGACGGCCGCGGAGGATCAGAGCCGGGCCTCGCAGGCGGAGCGTGCTGAAGAGGCGCGCCACCGTCGCGAGCAGCGCTACCGCGACAACTGACGGGTCGCGGTGAACCGGCTCCGCAGCGGAGGGAGGGGGATTCGAACCCCCGGGACCGTTGCCGGCCCAACGGTTTTCAAGACCGTCGCATTCGTCCGCTCTGCCATCCCTCCAGGGTGGTGAGTGCGTCGATCGTACCGGTGCGGGAGGATGGTCCCGATGGGTTCGGAGCTGCCCTACACCGAGGCCGACGTCGACGCCGCCCTCGTCGAGGTGCGTCGGATCTGCCTCGACCTGCCCGAAGCGACCGAGAAGCTGAGCCACAGCAGCCCCACGTTCTTCGTCCGTAGGACCTTCGTCATGTTCCACGACGACCACCACGGAGACGGCCGTCTGGCGATCTGGTGCGCCGCTCCCGACGGTGCGCAGGCGCTGATGGTCGAGTCCGAACCCGAGCGGTTCTTCGTTCCGCCCTACGTCGGTCACCGCGGCTGGTTGGGCGTTCGCCTCGACGTCGACGTCGACTGGAACGAGGTCGCCGCGATCGTCGAGGACGCCTACCGAACCGTCGCTCCGCGCAAGCTCGTGGCCATGCTCGACGCGCCGTCGGCTGAGCCCCCGCGGTGACCGACCGGCCGGTCCTCGCCCTGGCCGACGTCGGAGGACGCGACATGTCCGTCGTCGGGCCCAAGGCGGCACGACTCGGGGAGCTGATCGGCGCGGGCTTCCCCGTTCCCGACGGCGTCGTCCTCACCGTGGATGTCCACCGAACCGCGCTCGCGGCGGCCGGCGTCGCCGAGCAGGTGGCCGCGGGCGTCGCGGATCTCATCGAACGGGTCGGTGATGCCGGAGACCTCGACCAGCGGGTCGCGGCGCTGCGGGAGGTCGCGGGACGCGCCGAGATGTCGGTCGGACACCGCTCCGCTCTGCTCGCCGCGTACCGCTCCCTCACCTCCGGCGACGCCGATGCCGGAGGCATCGGGCCGGCGGTGGCCGTTCGCTCCTCGGCGATCGGTGAGGACACCGAGGACGCCTCGTTCGCCGGCACGTACGACAGCGTGACCGACGTGGTCGGGGCGGACGCGGTCCTGGCCGCGGTCGGGGTGTGCTGGTCGTCGTCGGTGTCGACCCGCTCGATCGCCTACCGCGCCGGCATGGCGCGGCAGCCGTCGGGCGTGTCGGATCCGGCGATGGCGGTGATCGTCCAGCGCATGGCCCCGTCGCAACGCTCCGGCGTCATGTTCACCGTCGACCCCCGCGCCGCGGTCGACCGTCTGGTGATCGAGGCCGTTGGCGCCGGGGGGTCGGTCGTGTCGGGTGGCTCGGACCCCGAGCGGTTCGAGGTCGACCGCACGAGCGGGATCATCGTGGAGGCGACCCGACCGAGCGACGATCGCGACCCGTCGGCGACCTCCGCCCCGGTCCTCTCCCACGCCGAGGTCGCCGCCCTCAACGAGCTCGGTCGGAGCATCGAGGACCACTTCGGCACGCCCCAGGACGTCGAGTGGACGATCGGATCCGACGGGTCGATCTGGATCGTGCAGTCCCGCCCGATCACGGGTCGCCCTGCCACCGGCCCGGGATCCGCGACCCCCGGAGCGGGAGGGACGATCCCGACGAGCGGGTCGAGCGGAGCGGAGCCTCCGTGGGACGATCCCGACGCGGTGCTGACCGGCACCGGTGCATCAGCGGGGACGGCGCGGGGTCTGGCCCGCGTGCTGCGATCACCGGGCGACGCGCCGGACCTGCTCGACGGCGAGGTGCTTGTCGCCCCGACGACGTCTCCGGAGTGGATGCCAGCGCTGATGCGCGCCGCGGCCGTGGTCACCGACACCGGAGGCATGGCCTCTCACGCCGCCATCGTCGCCCGCGAGCGTCGGATCCCGTGCGTGGTCGGAGTCGCGGGAGCGACCGAGCGCCTGGTCGACGGCGAGGTCGTCACCGTCGACGGGAGCGCGGGAACCGTCAGTCGGTCGACCCGTTCCTGATCTGGGACCGCAGGTCCGCCATCCAGCGCTGCGCCGCCTGCTGGGCCGCGTCGGCCTGGTCGCGGACCTCGCCGCCCCGCTCGCCGGCCGCCGGGTAGGAACCCAGGAACTTCACGTCGGCCTGCGTGGCCCGCAGGGTCCGCAGGCAGTCGGCCACCACCTCGTCGGCGACGTGGCCGGCGAGCTCCAGCAGAAAGCAGTAGTCGCCGAGCGACGTCTTGGTCGGACGGCTGTGCAGCAGCGTCAGGTTGATGGAACGAGCCGCGAACTCCTGGAGGATCGCCAGCAGCGAACCGGGCCGATCGGCGCGCTGGTAGACGACGATCGAGGTCTTGTCGTGCCCGGTCGGAGCGGGGATGCCCGAGCGGGCGACCACGACGAAGCGGGTCCGGTTCTCGGGGTGCGACTCGATGTCGGACGCGGCGCGCTCCAAGCCGTACACCTCGGCGGCGCGGGCGTTGGCGATGGCCGCCACCGCCGGGTCCGCGGTGCGGGCGCATATCTCGGCCGCCTCGGCGGTGGAGTTGGCCGGCCGAACCTCGGCGTCGGGCAGGTTCGCCCGCAGCCACGCCCGACACTGGGCGGTCGCGACCGGGATCGAGTGGATGACGCGGACGCCGTCCAGCGGAGACCCCGGCGGTACCAGCAGGTGCATGCTCACCGGTTCGACCAACTCACGCTGGATCACCAGGTCGACGTCGAACGCCAGGGTGTCGATCGTGGCGTTGACCGTGCCCTCGATGGCGTTCTCGATGGGCACCACACCGGCATCCACGTCGCCCTCGTTGACCGCGAACAGCACGTCGGCCATGGTCGCCATCGGGATCAACTCGCCGGCGGCCAGGTCCGCCTCCCGGTGCAGCGCCTGCTCGGTGAACGTGCCGACCGGCCCCAGGAACGCGACGCGACGGGCGTCGACGGATCCGGCGGGAGACGGTGAGGAGGTCATGGACTCCGACGCTACCGGCGGTCCCCTCGCTCACCGAAGTGGGATCCGCGGCCCCCGGGCCGGCGCCGGCCGCCGTCGTAGCATCGGCACCCATGGGCTCCGAACCGATCGTCGATCCGTCCACCGTCACGCCGCGCTCGCACCTGGCGCCGGTGTGGTTCCAAGTCACCGACCTGCAGGTCGCCAGCGGGGAGGGCTGCTGGGTCACCACCGTCGACGGCGACCGGTACCTCGACGTCACATCCGGCATCGCCGTCACCTCCACGGGCCACTGCCACCCGACGGTCGTCGCCGCCATCGCCGAACAGGCCCAGCGGTTCGTCCACGCCCAGGTCAACTGCTACCGCCACGACCTGCTCGAACCGCTCGCCGCCCGCCTGGCCGAGCTGGCCCCGGCCGACATCGACACCTTCTTCTTCGCCAACTCGGGAGCCGAGGCCACCGAAGGGGCGGTCAAGCTGGCCAAGCAGGCCACCGGCCGACCCAACGTGATCGTGTTCCAGGGCAGCTTCCACGGACGAACCCACCTGGCGATGGCGATGACCACCTCCAAGACCGGCTACCGCGCCGGGCACACCCCGCTGCCGTCCGGCGTGTTCCCCTCGACGTTCCCGCACACCGTCGGCACCGGCATGACCGAGGACGACGCGGTCGACCGGGCGTTGGCCGACGTGCGGTTCCTGCTGGCCAGCCAGACCGCCCCGGCCGAGACCGCGGCGGTGATCCTCGAGCCGGTGCTGGGCGAGGGCGGATACCACCCGGCCCCCGACCGGTTCCTGCGCGGCATCCGTGAGATCTGCGACGAGCACGGGATCCTGTTCATCGCGGACGAGGTGCAGTGCGGCTTCGGACGCACCGGCCACATGTTCTACGTCGAGCGCTCCGGGGTGCGTCCCGACATCCTGGTGATGGCCAAGGGCATCGCGTCGGGGTTCCCGATCGCGGCGATCGGGGCGTCGGCCGAGCTGATGCAGCGCTGGCCGGTCGGGTCGCACGGCGGCACCTACGGGGGCAACCCGATCGGCTGCGCGGCGGCGTTGGCCACCATCGAGGTGCTCACCGCGGACGGGTTCCTCGACGCGGTCGACGCCCGCGGCGAGCAGCTCCGAGCGGGCCTGTCGACCCTGGCCGACGCGCACCCGGTGATCGCGGATGTCCGCGGTCCGGGACTGATGGTGGCGATCGAGTTCCGCGACCCGGTCACGGGCGAGCCCGACGCAGCCCGCACTGCATCGGTCATCGCCCACTGCCGTGACCAGTCCCGGGTGCTGCTGATGAACGCCGGCACGTGGGGCAACGTGATCCGGTTCATGCCGCCGCTGGTGATCTCCGAGGACGAGGTCGCACTGGTGCTCGACGCGGTGGGTGCCGCGATGGCCGCCACCGCCTGAGTGCCGGAGCCGGTCGGGCCGATCAGGACGGGTCGGTCAGTCGGAAGGGCTGGCGTCCGGGCGGCTGCGGGCGTGGTGCCACAGCGCCCGGTAGCTCGGCCACTCCAGAGCCGCGGTGATGTAGCCGGCGGCCTCGAGCTCGCGCTGCAGCGCGGGCAGCCTGGAGAAGGGCACGCCGATGTCGACGTGGTGGGCCAGGTGCCAGCCGGTGTTGAACGGCACGATCCAGAACCGGGCCCAGTACCCCTGCCGGACGTGGTGGGTGGTCAGCCGGCGGTCCGGCGAGGCCTCCATGCCCCCGTGCTCGGCGACGGCGCGCAGCCGGTTGAACACCCGCCACACCGTCATCCACGGGAGCAGCCAGAACAGCGGGTACACCCACCAGTGACCGAGGCCGACCCACAGCCCGACGAACAGCACGACCTGCCAGCCCAGGATCTTCAGCGCCACGGGCCGGGCGGTGGGGGAGCGCACCGCGAGCAGCAGCGACCGCAGGTTCTTCCAGCCGCTGTTGCCGTCGGCGTCGCGGGTCAGCTTGCGCCGCCACGACGCCGAGGTGATCGGGTAGCCGGTGTAGAGCATCAGGTCGGGTTCGGTGGGTCCGAACTCCTCCCTGTGGTGCGCCATGTGGGATCGGCGGTAGAGGTCGAACGGGACGAAGGCCGGGTACGCCAGCAGCCACGCCCCCACCCAGTCGTTGATCCGCCGGTCCGTGAACAGCAGGCGGTGCGAGGCCTCGTGGGCGAGGATCGCGAATCGGGCCATCGCCCGTCCCATCAGGAGGAACGACGTGATCCAGCCGATCGGGTTCCCCCACCACGCAGCCAGGGCGAGCACTCCGACCGACTGGATCCACACCCCGGCGACGTGGCCGACGTTGGCCAGGTTCACGACCCGGTACAGCTCGGCGCGCAGCTCTCCGACGGGTCGGCCGGTGGGCCCCAGGCGCTCGGTGGGCAGCACGTCGGTCAGGGCCTCCGACGGCGGCAGCATCGTGAGCGGGGCACGGACGGTGGCGGTCACACAACCAGATTACACAGTCAGTGACAACTGAACCAGGAGTGTAATGGTCGGGTCCCCCGTCTAGCGTGGGGGAGTGGCCCCACCGACCTCGAGATCCCCGGTGGTGGCCGACCGTCCGTTGACCACTCGCTCGGTGCTGGCGTCGACCTTGTTGGGGACCCACCCACCGCGGATGCCGGCTCCGGCGCTGGTTCGCGCCGGAGCTCTGTTCGGACTGGAGGAGGGAGCGGTCCGCACCGCCCTGTCGCGGATGGTCGCAGCCGGCGATGCCACCCGTGACGACGACGGCTGGTACGAGCTGACCGGTGAGCTCGCCGAGCGCCAACGACGCCAGGAGGCCAGCCGATCCGCCACCACGCTCGAGTGGTCCGGTGCCTGGACCCAGGCCGTCGTCGAGCCGGGTGGTCGTTCCGCCGCGGACCGGGCCGCCCTGCGCCGGGCGATGGGACGACTGCGGATGGCCGAACTGCGCGACGGCGTCTGGCTGCGTCCCGACAACCTGCCGATGGACGACCATCGAACCGAATCCCGGAGCGTCGTCGCGCCGTTCACCCGCTGGTTCCGCGTCCACCCCGACGATGACGCCGACCTGGCCACCCGGCTGTGGGACCTGCCGTCGTGGGCGGAGCACGGCTTCGACCTGCGACGGGAGATGGCCCGACTCCTCGAACGCCTCGACGCCGACGACGTCGACGCCCTCGCTCCGGGGTTCGTGCTGTCCGCCGCGGTCCTGCGCCATTTCAACGCCGATCCGCTGCTGCCCCGGGAGCTGCTCGACCGGCGTTGGCCCGGCGACGCGCTGCGTGCCGACTACGAGAGATACGACCGCGCCTACAGGGACCTGTTGGCGGGCTGGCTCCGCTCGGGGTGAACGGGGAGGGCCGCAGTAGCGTGCCGGACGTGAGCGATCCCCGTCCCGAAACGAACGACCACCCCCGGACCGCGGGAACGCACGGCCCGGGTGCGTTCGACGACCGCTTCTACTTCCGCCAGCTGCTCGCCGGTCGGGACTTCGCGGTCGGCGACCCGGTCGCGACCCAGATGGTCAACTTCGCCTACCTGATCGGTGACCGGATCCGGGGCGAGTGCGTCGTGGTCGATCCGGCCTACGCGGTGTCGGACCTGGTCGCGGTCGCGGCCGCCGACGGGATGACGCTCAGCGGCGCGCTGGTCACCCACTACCACCCCGACCACTGCGGGGGATCGATGATGGGCATGACCATCGAGGGCGCGGCCGAGCTCGTCGAGGTGGCAGGGGTGCCGATCCACGTCCAGTCCGATGAGGCCGAGTGGGTGCTCAAGGTCACCGAGCTGACGGCTGCAGACCTGGTGACCCACGACGCCGGCGACACCGTGATGGTCGGTGACATCCCTGTCGAGCTGATCCACACCCCGGGCCACACGCCGGGCAGCCAGTGCTTCTACGTCAACAACTGCCTGGTGTCCGGCGACACGCTCTTCCTGGATGGGTGCGGCCGCACCGACCTGCCCGGCGGCGACCCCGAGGCGCTGTACCACTCGCTGACCGGAACCCTCGCCCGAGTGCCCGACGACGCCCTGCTGTTCCCTGGCCACCAGTACTCGGTCGAGTCCTCGGACCTGATGGGCGACACCCGGGCCCGCAACGTGGTGTTCAAGCCGCGCAGCGCCGAGCAGTGGCTGATGATGTTCGGACCCGGCTGAGCGGTCCGCGAACAGGCAAGGCGCCGGTGCCAACCTTGGGCGGGTGACCGACCTCACCGCCGGACGTCCACCCGAGGGATCGACCGAGCCCGCCGCGGACCCCGACGTCGAGGTGCCGCAGCTCGTCTTGCACATGGGGCAGGGCCGGGCGCTCCCCCGCTGGTTCTGGCGGGCGATCGTCGCCGTCGCGGTGTCGGTCGCGGCGTACCAGTTCGGCCGGTCGATCCTGATCCAGCTCCAGGGCTTCCTGCTCATCGTCGCCATCTCGCTGTTCCTGTCGTTCGCGGTCGAACCCGCGGTCGACTTCCTGGCTGACCGGGGCTGGAAGCGCAGCCTGGCCACCCTGTTCTGCTTCCTGGCGCTGTTCGTGGTCGGCGGCCTGTTCCTGTTCGTGATGGGCGACCTGGTCGTCACCCAGGTCGAGGACCTCGTCGACCGCGCCCCTTCCTACCTGGACGAGTCCGCGGACTGGATCAACAACACCTTCGACACCGACATCACCACCGACGACATCACCACGCAGATCGAGAGCTACCAGGACGACCTGACCGACATCGCCAAGAGCCTCGGCGGTCGGGTCCTGTCGGTCACCGGCACGCTGTTCGGACTGCTGTTCCAGGCGTTCACGATCGGGCTGTTCAGCTACTACATGACCTCGCAGGGCCCGCAGCTGCGACGCAACGTCTGCTCGATCCTGCCGCAGCGGAACCAGCGGACCGTGCTGCTGCTGTGGGAGCTGGCCATCCAGAAGACCGGGGGATGGATCTACTCGCGGTTGTTGCTGGCTGTCCTGTCCTCGGCGTGCACGTGGGTGTTCCTGTCGATCGTCGGGGTGCCCTCGCCGTTGGCGCTGGCGCTGTGGGTCGGGCTGATCAGCCAGTTCATCCCCGCCATCGGCACCTACCTGGCCGGCGCGCTGCCGGTGCTGGTCGCTCTGCTCAACGACCCGATCGACGCGCTGTGGGTGCTCGGGTTCATCCTCGTGTACCAGCAGGTCGAGAACTACCTGTTCGCCCCCAAGATCACCGCACAGACCATGGACCTGCACCCGGCGGTGGCGTTCGGGTCCGCGATCGTCGGCGGGACGTTGCTCGGACCGATGGGGGCGATCATGGCGTTGCCCGCTGCCGGAGTGGTGCAGGCGTTCGTCTCGACGGTTCTCGAGCGCCACGAGGTCGTGGATTCGCACCTGACCGACATGGAGGAGATCCGCGCCGAGTCCGGCGACCAGGGCGTGCGCCGGGCCATGCGCCGGATGCTGCGCATGGGCGACGGCGACGCCGCGGTCGGGGTGCGACGGATGGACGACGACGGCATCCCGCTCGACCCCGATACGGGCCCTGATCGCACCTCGTCAGCCGACGCCGCCGACAGCTCCGATCAAGTCGCCGACAGCGTCGACGATCGGGAGACGGGGCCGACCGAGGGTCGCGGCGACTGACGCGGATCAGGTCCGGACGCGACCGTCGCAGGTGAGCAGGAACCGACCCAGGGTCCGCAGCAGACGACCACGGTCGTCGTCCCACGCCAGGCGGGGTTCTGACCAGAACACCTGCAGCGCTCCGACGGTCCGTCCCCGCTGACGCAACGGCAGGTGCAGACACGACCGCACGCCCAGCTCACCGAGGGTCCGGGCGCCGTCGGGGTCGGCGGGCAGGGCACGGGCGTCGTCGATGAGGACGAACCGGTCCGCGGCCAACGGGGCCAGGCCCCAGGGGAACCAGCCGGTGTCGACCGAGTCGGGCACGGGCGCGCACACCCCGCCCGGGCGAGTGCGTCGCGACCGAACCGACGGTCGGGCGTGGACCGCGGCGGCCCGGCGGGCGCCAACGCGGAACAGTGCTGCCGCGTCGGCCCAGCAGGCGTCGCGCACCAGGTCCAGCCCCTCGTCGAGCAGCCGTTGGGTGCTCCAGTCGTGGGCGTGGTCGGTCAGCCGGTCGATGGACGCGCTGAGGCCGGCCAGGTCGGGGCCGGATGGGTCGGTCACGGGCGCGTCGGGGTCGGTCTGTCGATCGGCTGGCATCGTCCCACCAGCGTCGGCGCGTCCCACCCCCAACTGAACAACATCGATATAGGGGTGCTCAACGACACACCTTGTCGCAATCCCGACCCCAGAAATCCGCCGGCCGACCCGGTCGGGCACAATGGCGGGGCGGACCACCGGAGGTGGATCGCTCGGGGGGACCGACAAGGGGGACGGAACGTGCACGACCTGATCATCCGCGCCGGAACGGTGGTCGACGGGACGGGCTCCGCGGCCCGTACCGCGGACGTCGCCATCACCGACGGCATCATCAGTGAGGTCGGCCGCGTCGACGGCCCCGCCCGCCGGGAGCTCGACGCCGACGGGCTGCTGGTGACCCCGGGATTCGTCGACATCCACACCCACTTCGACGGCCAGGTCACCTGGGACCCGATGCTGACCCCGACGTGCTGGCACGGGGTGACCACCGTGGTGATGGGCAACTGCGGGGTCGGGTTCGCCCCGGTGCACCCGGACCGCCACGACTGGCTGATCGGGCTGATGGAGGGGGTCGAGGACATCCCCGGAGCTGCGCTATCCGACGGGATCCGCTGGGGCTGGGAGACGTTCCCCGAGTACCTCGATGCCGTCGACGGTGCCCCCAAGATGCTCGACGTCGGCACCCAGGTTCCCCACGGTGCGGTCCGGGCCTACGTGATGGGCGAGCGCGGCGCCCGCAACGAGCCGGCCACCGCGGACGACATCGAGATGATGGCGGCCATCGTCGGAGAAGCGGTGCGGGCCGGTGCGCTCGGGTTCTCCACCTCGCGGACCATCGCCCACATGGCCATCGACGGGGAACCGGTCCCCGGTACATTCGCCGCCGAGGACGAGCTGTTCGGCATCGGCGCCGCCCTCGCCGAGGCGGGTACCGGGGTGTTCGAGCTGGCGCCGGCGGGTGCCCTGGGTGAGGACCTGGCCGCGCCCGACACGGAGATGGCGTGGATGCGTCGGCTCGGCGCCGCGATCGACCGTCCGATCGTGTTCGCGCTCACGCAGAACGACCACGACCCGCTCGCCTACCGCCGGATGCTCGAGCTCAGCGCAGAGGCGCAGGACGAGGGCTCGCTGGTCATCCCGCAGGTCGCGTCCCGGCCGATCAACCTGCTGCTCGGCCTGCAGACGTTCCACCCGTTCTCGTACTGCCCGTCGTGGTCCGAGGTGGGTCTGCTGCCGATAGCGGAGCGGGTCCGGGCGATGGGCGACCCGGCGTTCCGGGAGCGGCTCCTGGCCGAGGTCGGGGAGATGGACCCGGCCATGGCCCAGTTCCTCGACCCGGAGCGGGTGGTCACGATGGGGGCGGTTCCCGACTACGAGCCGTCGCTGGACCAGACGATCGGCGCGCGGGCTCGGGCCCGGGGCGTCAGCCCGTGGGAGCTGTACTACGACGACCTCCTCGGCGACGACGGCGACGCGCTGATCATGCGACCACTGCTCAACTACAGCGACTTCAACCTCGATGCAGTGCACGAGATGCTGGCCAGCCCGGTCACCCGGTGGGGCCTCGGCGACGGCGGCGCCCACTGCGGAACGACCTGCGACGCGTCAGCGGCCACGTTCCTGCTGACGCACTGGGCCCGCGACCGCGCCGACGGGCTGTCAGTGGAGCAGGCGGTCCGGACCCTCACGTCGGACACAGCGTCGCTCTACGGGCTGGGCGATCGCGGTGTGCTCGCAGCGGGCCGGGTCGGGGACGTGAACCTGATCGACCTCGATGCTCTCAGCCTGCGGCGACCGGAGATGGTGCACGACCTGCCCGGCGACGCCCGCCGGTTCATCCAGCGAGCGGACGGCTACCGGGCGACGGTCAAGTCCGGCGAGGTCACCCTCATCGACGGCGAGGACCTGGGCGCTCGCCCGGGTCGACTGCTCCGCGGCGCTCGCTGACGGGTCCGGCTCGGATTTCTGAGGTCCGGATTGCGACAAGGTGTGTCGTTGAGGACCCCTATATCGAGATGAGTTCGAAGGTGACGGCGAGATCGACGCCGAGGCGCGGTCCGGCCCACTCGGCCATGCCTCGCAGGAACGGCTCCGGGTCGGTGCCCGGCGTCCCCGGCGGGAGCGCGTCGAGGTAGGTGCGGTGCGCCTCGAGCGACTCGACGCCCTTGTCGATCCAGTCCCCGACGTCGACGCCGTGGGTGGCCATGTCCGACCCCAGGAACGCCGCGAAGCGGGTGCCGGACCACGGTTCGCCGGCGTCGGTGAACAGCCAGCGGTTGCCGGCGTCACGAGCGGCGTCGAGCAAGGCGAGTCCGGTGTTGCGGTGATCGACGTGGTTCCAGCCCTCGCCGCCCCAGTGCTCGCGGAAGTTGGTGGCGATCAGCACGTCGGGGCGGTGCCGGCGGATCGCCGCGGCCAGGTCGCGGCGCAGGTCCACGTCGGCCACCACCAGCCCATCGGGGCGGCCCATGAACTCGACGGTGTGCACGCCGACCACCGCGGCTGACGCGATCTCCTCGTCGCGGCGCAACGGACCGCACTCCTCGGGGGCCATGCCGTCGATGCCGGCCTCGCCGTCGGTGACGAGCAGGTAGATGACCTCCTTGCCCTGGGCGGTCCATCGGGCGACGGCGGACGCGGCGCCGTACTCCAAGTCGTCGGGGTGCGCGACCACGGCCAGCGCGCGGTCCCAGTCCTCGGGGAAGGTCCTCAACTCGGCCATCGACGCGTCTCCTGGTTTTCGGGTGTTCGGTTGTTCGGGTGTTCGAGGCCCCGGCGGGTGCGCGGGGATCGTGCTGTGGTCTACCCCGCGCCTACGATCGCCGACCGGAGGTGACCATGATCCACGCCGCAGGGTTCGCGACCGAGTTCAACACCGTCATGTTGGTCCTGCGCGTCGTGGCCGGCGTGACGCTGTTCCTGCACGGCTACAACAAGGTGTTCCGCGGCGGGAAGATCGAGGGGACCGCCGGCTGGTTCGAGGGTCTGGGCATGAAGCCCGGCCGGCTCAACGCCTGGATGGCGGCCAGCACCGAGATGGGAGCCGGCGTGCTGCTGACCGTCGGCCTCCTCACCCCGTTCGCGGCCGCCGGGCTGATCGGGATCATGGTCGTTGCGGCCCGCACCGATCACCGGGGGTCGTTCTTCATGTTCAAGAACGGCTGGGAGTACGTGATGGTGTTCGGGTTCCTGGCCTGGGGCATCGGGGCGCTCGGCCCGGGCGAGTGGTCCCTCGACCACGCTTTCGGCATCCTCGACGACCTGACCCGGGACTGGCGCGGCGCCCTCATCGCGGGCGTGCTCGGTCTGGTCGCCGGCATCGGCACCCTCGTGGTGTTCCACCACCCGGAGCCGGCCGCCGACTCCGGCAGCAGCTGAGCCGAACCGACCCGATCGGGTCGGAGCCGGGCCGAGCCGATCTCAGGGCTGCAGGCCGGTGCTCTCTGCTCCCTCGGCCGGTCCCTCGGTCGGCCCGGCGGTGGCGGGAGGCCGGTGGAACTCGATGGCGAAGGTGGCCGGCCCGTCGAACTCGACGTGGTGCCGTCGCTGCGGCGGGATGACCTGGGACCCGCCGGCGCTGACTGTGCGGGGCCGATCGGACTCGTCCTCGAACACGAAGCGCAGGCTCCCGGAGTGGACCAGCAGTCGGGCCCACACCCCGGCCGCCACCTGGTGCGCCCGCAGCAGGCCGCCGGGGTGGTTCGACTCGTCGAACACGTCGGTGGTGCGGGCCAGCTCCAAGCCTTCGGGGAGCTCGATCGGGTCGGGTTGCTCTTCCATGCCCTCATCCTGGCGCGCGGCGTAGCGACTCCCGGCCTCGGGAGGTCGGCCGCACGTTCGGTAACCTCGCTCGACGGCGTTCCGGTCGAGCGGAGCTGCCGCCACGCCGGAGGTCACCTCGACCGGGACCCAGACGACGGAGATCAGCGTGTCCGAACCGACGACGGCCCCGACGGCCGCGACCGCCCTGGCCGGGGGCTTCGATCCGGCCGACGAGGAAGCGTGGCTCGCCGCGGTCGACAAGGTGCTCAAGGGGGCACCGTTCACCAAGCTGGTGGGCTGCACCGCCGACGGCGTCACGGTCCAGCCGCTCTACAACCCCGACAACTCTCCGGGCGCCGCCGACGAGGCCGGCTTCCCCGGCCAGGCACCGTTCACCCGCGGCACGCACCCAGCACCACGTCCGGACGTGGCCTGGGACATCCGATCGGTCGTCGGCGGGCCGGACCCCGCCACCGCCAACGCCCGGGCGCTCACCGATCTGGAGCGCGGGGTCACCAGCCTCGAGCTGCCCTGGACCGAGGCGACCGACCTGGACGCGGTCCTTTCCGGCGTCCACCTCGACCTGGCCCCGGTCGTGCTGCGGCCGGGCTTCGATTTCACCGCCGCTGCGGACGCGCTGGTCGCCATGTGGGACCAGCGCGGGATCGACCCCGCCCAGGCCGTCGGCGGATTCGGCGCCGACCCGCTCGCTGCGCTGGCGGCCCGGGGCGGGGCCGGGCAGGACCCGCAGGCCCTTCTCACCGAGCTGGGCACACTGGCGGCGCGCACCGCAGCCGCCCACCCCCGGGTGCGGTCCGTGACGGTCAGCACCCTCCCGGCGGTCGAGGCCGGCGCGTCCGAGGCCCAGGAGCTGGCGATCATGCTGGGGACCGGGGCGGCCTACCTCCGGGCCATGTCCGCCGCGGGGCTCAGCGCGGATGAGGCCGCCGGACAGATCCAGCTGGAGCTGGCGGCCGACGAGGACGTGTTCGCCACCGTCGCCAAGCTGCGCGCCGCCCGTCGCCTGTGGGCCAACCTGCTCGGTGCCGTCGGCGCGTCGGGCGACGCCCCCGCACCGGTGCTGCACGTCACCGAGGCGCAGCGCATGCTCACCCGTCGAGACCCGTGGGTGAACCTCCTGCGCACCACCGCGGCGGTGTTCGCGGCGGGCATCGGCGGCGCCGACGGCGTGACCGCCCACCCCTACGACGTCCTGCTCGGCGACCCGAGCGACCTCGGCCGCCGCATGGCCCGCAACACCCAGATCCTCCTCCAGGAGGAGTCGAACTTGGGGCGGGTGATCGACCCGGCGGGCGGTTCCGGCTACGTCGAGAGCCTCACCGACGAGCTCGCGGACCTGGCGTGGCGCCTGCTCCAGGAGCTCGAGTCGGTCGGTGGGATGCCGACGGTGCTGCTCGACGGCACCCTCGCCGCCCGCATCGCCGATGTCCGCGACGCCCGCCTGGCGCGGGTCGCCACCCGTCGGGCTCCGATCACCGGGGTCAGCGAGTTCCCCGACCTCGGCGAGGACCCGCCGCCACCCCCGCCACCGGAACCCGACGACGCCGACCCGCTGCTGGTCCCGGTTCGCTGGGCCGAGCGCTTCGAGGACCTGCGCGACCGGGCGGACGCCGCCCGCGCCGCGGGTCGCGAGTCGGTGGTGTTCCTGGCCAACCTCGGTCCGGTCGCCACCCACACCGCCCGGGCGACCTTCGCCAAGAACCTCTTCGAGGCCGGCGGGCTGCGCACCGTCACCTCCGATCGAGGGGCCGGCACCGGTTTCGCCACCGCGGCCGAGGCCGCCGAGGACTTCGCCGCCAGCGGGGCCGCCCTGGTGTGCATCTGCTCGTCGGACGCCGTCTACGCCGAACACGCGGTCGCAGCCGCCGAGGCGCTGCGCGCCGCGGGGGCACGTCGGGTGTACCTGGCCGGCAACCCGGGCGACCGCCGCGCCGCCGAGGAGGCCGCCGGAGTCGACGAGTTCGTCCACGTCGGCGTCGACGTGCTCGCCGCCCTGGAACGGGCGCAGGAGATCCTGGAGGTGTCGTCATGACCGCGGACGGACCCCGCTTCGAGGTCCCCGACCTCAGCACCGTCGACCTGGCTGCGCCGGCCGCCGCCGATCCCGGGGCTCGGGAACGCTGGGCCGCCGCGGCGCAGTCCGCGACCGGGCTCGCCGTCGACGAGCAGCGCTGGGAGACGCCCGAGGGCATCGACGTGGCCCCGCTGTACTCGGCGGCCGACCTCGTCGGGCTCGACTTCCTGCACACGTACCCGGGTCTGGCGCCGTTCCTGCGGGGTCCGTACCCGACCATGTACGTCAACCAGCCGTGGACGATCCGCCAGTACGCCGGGTTCTCCACCGCCGAGGACTCCAACGCCTTCTACCGGCGCAACCTGGCCGCCGGGCAGAAGGGGCTGTCGGTCGCCTTCGACCTGCCCACCCACCGGGGATACGACTCCGACAACCCCCGCGTCGCCGGCGACGTCGGCATGGCGGGGGTCGCCATCGATTCCATCTACGACATGCGGGTCCTGTTCGACGGGATCCCGCTCGACCAGATGTCGGTGTCGATGACCATGAACGGCGCGGTCCTCCCCGTGCTGTCGCTCTACATCGTCGCGGCCGAGGAGCAGGGCGTGACGCCCGAGAAGCTCGCCGGGACGATCCAGAACGACATCCTCAAGGAGTTCATGGTCCGCAACACCTATATCTACCCGCCGACGCCGTCGATGCGGATCATCTCCGACATCTTCAGCTACACCTCGGAGCGGATGCCGAGGTTCAACTCGATTTCGATCTCCGGCTACCACATGCAGGAGGCGGGCGCGACGGCGGACCTGGAGCTGGCCTACACGCTCGCCGACGGCCTCGAGTACATCCAGGCAGGCCTCGACGCCGGTCTCGACGTCGACGCGTTCGCGCCGCGGCTGTCGTTCTTCTGGGCGATCGGCATGAACTTCTTCATGGAGATCGCCAAGATGCGCGCGGCGCGGCTGCTGTGGGCGAAGTTGGTGAAGGAGCGCTTCGCTCCCGGCAACGCCAAGTCGTTGTCGTTGCGCACGCACTCGCAGACCTCAGGCTGGTCGCTGACCGCGCAGGACGTGTTCAACAACGTGATCCGCACCTGCGTCGAGGCGATGGCGTCGACCCAGGGCCACACCCAGAGCCTGCACACCAACAGCCTGGACGAGGCGCTCGCGCTGCCGACGGACTTCTCGGCCCGCATCGCCCGCAACACCCAGCTGTTCCTGCAGCAGGAGTCGGGGACCACCCGCGTCATCGACCCCTGGGGCGGCAGCTACTACGTCGAGCGGCTCACCGCCGAGCTGGCTCAGCGGGCGCTGACCCACATCGCCGAGGTCGACCAGCTCGGAGGCATGGCCGCCGCGATCGAGGCGGGCATCCCCAAGCTCCGCATCGAGGAGGCTGCGGCGCGCACCCAGGCCCGCATCGACGCCGGCCGTCAGCCGGTCATCGGGGTCAACAAGTACCGCCTGGACGAGCACGAGGACATCGACGTCCTCAAGGTCGACAACTCAGCGGTGCGCGCCGGGCAGATCGCGAAGCTGGAGCGCCTGCGGGCCGAGCGCGACCCCGAGGCGGTGCGGGTCGCGCTGGAGGCGTTGACGAACGCGGCGTCCTCGGGCGAGGGCAACCTGCTGGACCTCGGCGTCGCCGCGGCGCGGGCCAAGGCCTCGGTCGGTGAGATCAGCGACGCGCTGGAGAAGGTGTACGGCCGGCACCGCGCCGACATCCGGTCGATCTCCGGCGTGTACCGCAGCGAGCTCGGAGAGAGGGGTGCCGCGGTGGACCAGGTCAGGCGCAAGGTCGAGGCGTTCGAGGCCGCTGACGGCCGGCGGCCGCGGATCCTGCTGGCCAAGATGGGCCAGGACGGACACGACCGCGGCCAGAAGGTCATCGCCTCGGCGTTCGCGGATCTCGGCTGGGACGTCGACATCGGACCGCTGTTCCAGACCCCCGAGGAGGTCGCCCGTCAGGCGGTCGAGGCCGACGTGCACATCGTCGGGCCGTCGTCGCTCGCCGCCGGACACCTGACGCTGGTCCCCGAGCTCAAGCAGGCGTTGGAGGCCCTCGGCCGACCCGACATCCTCGTCGTGGTCGGCGGGGTGATCCCGCCCCAGGACTACCCGGCGCTGTACGACGCGGGTGCCGCCGCGGTGTTCCCGCCGGGCACCGTCATCCACGAGGCCGCCTCGGATCTGCTCGACCGCCTGGCCGACCAGCTCGGCTACGACCTCTCCACCTGAGGATTCCGTTCCCATCCCGGTTCTGTAGTGCGAGATCCAGGCGTTCGCCTGGATCTCGCACTACAGAACGGTGGTGGTGGGACGGTGGGGTGGGGTTCAGAACGGTGGGGGTCAGTCGCGGGGCCTGGGCTCGGTGAAGTGCAGGAGGAGGGCCCGGAACCCCTGGGCGTAGATCTCGGTGTCGTCGGTGGTGGTGTCGGACCCGCGGCTGATCCGGTGCCGGATGACCGAGCCCATCATGAAGGCGTTGACCGATGTGATGAGGTGCCCGACGGTGTACGGGTCGCGCATGCGCCGACCCGACGACACCAGGTAGAGGTCGTAGTACGAGTCGAACCCCGACGACCCACCGGCCAACAGGCGTTGCACGCGGGGGTCGTGCGCGTAGTTGTAGAAGCTGAACCGGGCCAGCATGCGGGGATCGTCGCGCAGGTCGCGGTAGGACTGCGTCGAGAGGTGCACTGCAAGGTCGGTCACGTCGGTGAACGGCCGGCCCTCGTCGTCGACGGCGTCGGCGATGATCTGCTCGGCCCGCTCCAGGCCCTCACGCTCCACGTCGTCGAGCAGGTGCTGGAGGAGGTCGCGTCGATAGTCGTCCTGGGAGTCCCACAGGTGGTAGAGCGCGCCCTTCGTGACCCGGGCGTGACGGGCGACGTCGGAGACCTTGACGTTGGCGAGAGCCTCGAGCGGCCCTCCGGGGGAGTTGGTGTACCCGAAGCCGGTGACCAGATCCGCGCCGATGCGGAGGTAGTCCAGTCGACGTTCCGCCGCGGTCGGCCGGGCCATCAGAGCCCGCCCGGGCGATCCGAGGAGGTGACGACGTCGTCGGCCTCCGGATCGGGTTCGGTGAAGGCGTCGATGAACGCGGTGACGCATGACGCGAACAGGCTCTGGGGTCGACCGTGCTCCACGACGTCCGCGGTCCGGCCCGGGTCGTTGCGGTGCTCGAGGCAGAACCCGTGCATCAGTGCGGCGACCGCGGCGCTGAAGTCACGCAGGTCGGTGCCCGGTCGTGGTCGGCGTCCGAGCTCGCGCACCGAGGTGGCGACCATCGATTCGAACTCGGCCAGGCTCGCCCGGAACTCCTCGTCGAGATCGGGGTTCACGGTCTCGTCGTGCAGGTACGACAGCATCCCGATGCGGGCGAAGAAGGTCGGGTCGTCCTTGAAGCGGTCGAAGACGAAGTCGGCCCACTCGACCGGGGTGGGGAGGTCGTCGGTGGCCTCGGCCAGCTCCAGGGTCGCATCCGCGACCGCGGGCATCCCGGCCAGCCGTCCTTCCTCGAGCATGAACTCCAACAGGTCGCGCCAGTACGCCTCCTGGGAGTCCCACAGGTGGTACAGCGCTCCCTTGGTGACCCCGGCGCGGGCGGCGACGTCGGCCACCCGGACGTGGGCGAACGCGAGCCCTGGATCGGGTCGGGCCGCGGCCTGCTCGGTCAGCAGCTCCACGCCCGCATCCAGGTAGTCCTGTCGTCGTTCTTCCCGGGTCCTGCGCGCCATCGTGGTGTGTCGTACGGGTCATCCGTACTGATCGTGCCGGCCCTCTCCCGGCGATCACCCTAGGGCCGGGCGTGCGAGAGTGGTGAACCCGGTTCGCGACAGCGGTGCCCGAGGCACGATCACGCCGGTTCGGAGGCCCGGTAGGGTGCCGGCGATGGCGGCCCTGCTACCGGTCAGCGACTACGCCCGCGGGATCCTCTCCGGCGATCGCAGCGTCCTGGCCCGGGCGATCACCCTGGTCGAGAGCCAGAACCCGGAGCACCGGACTGTCGCCCAGGCGCTGGTGCAGGAGCTGTTGGCATCGACGGGTGGCGCGCATCGGGTGGGCATCACCGGGGTGCCGGGCGTGGGCAAGAGCACCTTCATCGACCAGCTCGGCATCGACCTCACCGCGGCCGGTCACCGGGTCGCGGTCCTGGCGGTCGATCCGACCAGCTCGCGCACCGGCGGCTCGATCCTGGGGGACAAGACCCGCATGGAACGCCTGGCGGTGGACCCGGCGGCGTTCGTGCGGCCGTCGCCGGCGGGTCGCTCGCTGGGGGGCGTGACCCGGGCGACGCGGGAGACGATCCTGCTGTGCGAGGCGGCAGGCTTCGACGTCGTGCTGGTCGAGACGGTGGGGGTCGGGCAGTCCGAGACCGTGGTGGCCGACATGGTCGACTTCTTCCTGGTCCTCATGCTCGCCGGCGCCGGTGACGAGCTCCAGGGAATCAAGAAGGGGGTGCTCGAGCTGGCCGACCTGGTGGCGGTCAACAAGGCCGACGGCGACAACCGCCCCCGGGCCGAGTTGGCTGCCGCGGACTACCGCGCCGCTCTGCACCTGATGTCGCCGGCATCGCCGACGTGGAGCCCGCCCGTCGTCCTCTGCTCCGGTCTGACCGGCGACGGGCTCGACGCGCTGTGGCAGCAGGTGGTGATCCACCGGGCCAGGATGTCGGCCACCGGCGAGCTCCAGGAGCGTCGACGGGACCAGCAGGTCCGGTGGATGTGGGCGATGCTCGACGACCGGCTGCGCGACGACCTGCGGACCGATCCAGCCATGGGGGCGGTTCTCGACGCGGCGCGGCAACGGGTCCACGACGGTGAGATCCCCGCGACCGTCGCGGTCGACGAGGTGTGGCGGCGCTACCTGGAGTGCCGCTCCTGACCGCTCAGGACCTGACCGCTCAGGACCTGTCCGACCCGGGAGCGGGACGGCGCGGGATGAACGACGGGTCGGAGTCGTTCGGCCCGGGCGCGACGTGGATCGATCCGAGCTCCAGCTCCTGGCCGCACTCGCTGCAGTGGGGGACCGCCTGACAGACGTGACCGCAGGTGTCGTGGACCAGGACGGTGGGATGGTCCTCCAGATCGAGGGCCCACTTGTCGCCCCACTGACGGATGGCGGTCATCACCGGCCAGAGGTCCCGACCCTTGTCGGTCAGGCGGTACTCGTCGCGGGGAGGGTGCTCGGAGTAGCGCCGACGCTCGAGGATGCCGTGGGCGACCAGGGTGTCGAGTCGACTGGTCAGGATGTTGCTGGCGATGCCGAGCCGGGTGCGGAAGTCCTCGAAGCGCCGTACGCCCAGCAGGGCGTCGCGGATGATCAGCAGCGACCACCACTCGCCGATCTGCTCGAGGGACTGGGCCACCGAGCACTGCATGTCGGTGAACGATGCGCGGCGCACGACCCCACCCTATGAGGCCGGTCCGACCGGTAGGTGCAGCGTCGCGACGGGACCGTCGAAGGACGCAGCAGCGTCGGGGACGCCGCGGAGGAGTCGGTCGATCAGGAACCCCTGCTCGCGCTGCACGTCGGCGTCGACGGTGCGGATCCCGTGTTGCGCCGCATGCCTCATGAGGTGGGACAGCAGCCGGGTCCCGACGCCGCCGGCCTGCCAGCGGTCCTCCACCAGCACGGCGACCTCGGCGGCGCCGCGACCGCTCCGGTGGAGCGTGGCGATCCCGACGACGGCTCCGTCGACGTCGGCCACCAACGTGATGATCGCCCCGCGACCGCGCAGGAACGCGGTCAGGCGTGACGGCTCGACGCCGGTGAGAGGGGCGTGGAAGCGATGCCGGATCGAGTCGGGGCTGCACCGCAGTGCCATCTCGGTCAGGGCGGGACCGTCGTCGGGCGTGATCGATCGGATGATCGGCCGGGCCCCGGGGTCGGGGGTCGCGAGCCTCCGTTCCCGGAGGGCGGCCAGGTCGGCCATGGCCGGATCGAATTGCATCATGCCATGAAGGGTACGACGGCAACTTGCGTCATGCAATGCACAATTCAGGAGGGTGGCGTCACGGGAAGTTCTGCCCTCGGGCTTGCCCGGACCCCCGATGCTGCGCTTCTCTCGCGGCGTGGCGGAACGGCGGCCGGGGGCCGTGCTCGTGATGGCGGTGCTGCTGGTCCTCGGCTTCGCGCTGGTCGTGAGGTGGCACGCGGGTCGCTCGTTGGCGGCTCCCCAGCCAGTCGCCGCGGTCGCGGGAGCCGTGCTCGACCGTGACGGCCCCGACCCCGCCGTCAGCTCAGCCCTTCAGCGTTCGGTGCTGCGGGTCCACGCATCGGGGTGCGGCCAGGAGCGTCAGGCCACGGTGACCCTCGTACGACGGGCCGACACGGTGGTCGGCCTGACCAACCAGCACGTGGTCGCCGGGACCGACCGGGTGGACGTGGACGGCGTGGTCGGCGCCGCGGACGTGTCGGGTGTGGTTGCCGACCGCGACGTGGCCGAGGTCGACGGCGCGGTGCTCGAGGACGGCGGCGCCGAACCGCTCGAGGCGGGGCCCCGACCGGTCCTGGGCTCCCGGGTCATGGTCGCGGGCTACCCCGACGGTCGCTTCCTCGCCGCGTCGGGAACCGTGCGGTCGGTGGAAGCCCGCCAGGGCTACGGCGCGACCACCGAGGTGATGGTGGTCGACGTCGACGCGGTTCCTGGGATCTCCGGCGGGGTCGTCATCGACATCACCGGCCGGGCCGTCGGGTTGATCGCGGCGTCCGATCCGGTCACCCACGACGTCGTCGCGTATCCGCTCGACGCGATCGGGGCCGCGGACCCCGCTCTGGGTGCGGCGTGTCGCCCTGCCGACCCATCGGCCACCGGCGCGGGCTGAGCGCCGGCGGTCCACTCCGGAGTCAGGCTCGGGGGTGGGCCTCGAACCAGTCGAGGGCGATGTCGGTGGCGTCGATCGTCTGCGTCGTCGGCCCGATGTCGATCGAGGCCCCGGGCCAGGTGTGGCCGCCGCCCTCGATCGAGTAGAACTCCACGCCCCGACCGTCCGGGCAGCCCGGGTACCTCCAGTGCTCCACATCGGTTCCGATCTGCTGGACCTGGGGTTCCGCGCCGCACCCGGCGGCCGACGCCCATTCGGCGATGTTGCCGCGGGCACCGGGAAGTCCGGCGTTCGGGCCGGTCACCACCACACCCGGATCAGCGCCCTCGCCGTAGGGGACGACCGTGTCGGCGGTTCCGTGGAACGCGACCACCGACATCGGAGGGCAGTCCGAGGGGTGGACCTCGACGGTGACGAGGGCGATCGACGCGAAGCGGTCCGCGTGAGCGCACGCGGTCGCGGCGGCCTTCCACGCCCCGAGCGACATCCCGGTCAGGTGCACCCGGTCGAGGTCGACGCAGTACCCCGCGGTCACCTGGTCGGTGCCGCACCCGGTGCTGGGCGTGCCCGCCGGTACGGCCGACGTCGGAGTCGAGGTCCGATCCCGTCGACCCGGGCCGTCGGCGGAGTCGTCAGGGGCGTCGTTGCGCGAGCATCCCGCGGTGATCCCGATCACCAGGAGGACCACGACCGATCCCAGCATCGACGACCTCAGCCGGCTCCGGGCGGTGTGCCGGCTTCGGATCGACTGCCTGCGACGCGTCACGTCGGGAGCTTCGCGCCGCGGGGCTCAGGGCGCAGCGGATCGTCGGGGTGAGGGTCCGTAGGATGGCCGTCCGTGAGCACCCATGTCGCCCAGGTCGAGTGGCACCGCGACGGCGCTCCCACCGACTCCACCTACTCCCGGGCCCACGTCTGGCGTTTCGACGGCGGGGTCGAGGTGCCGGCGTCCTCCGCGCCGCACCTCAACGGCGATCCGGCCAGGGTCGACCCGGAGGAGGCGTTCGTCGCCGCCATCTCCAGCTGCCACATGCTGTGGTTCCTCCACCTGGCGTCCGACGCCGGGTTCCCCGTCGAGACCTACCGCGACGATGCGGTCGCCACGATGGGACGGGTGGAGGAGGGGGTGCTCGCCATCACCGACGTGGAGCTGCGTCCGGTGATCACCTGGAGCGGGCCGGAGCCCGACGACGCCGCCCTCGCCCAGCTTCACCGGGACAGCCACCACCGCTGCTTCATCGCCAACTCGGTGCGCTCGAACATCACCGTCGCCGGGACCTGAGCATCCTCAGCCCGCGGCGAGCTCCTTGAGCAGCTCGCGGGTGGCGACCTGATCCCGTTCGGCGAGCCCGATCTCGACGGGGGCGAAGTCGGTGGCTCCGGCCTCGGCGAACGCGGCGATTCCGGCGCGGACGGTCGCCTCGTCACCGATGACCGAGACGTCCGCGGGGCCACCCGCACCCTCGGCGTCCATCACCCCGCGGTACGACGGCAGATCGTTGTAGCCGGCCAGGAACGCGCCCACCATCTCCTTGAGTCCGTCGGCATCGTCGGTGACGCACACAGGCACCGACGCCACGATCCGGGGGGTGGGCCGGCCCGCCTCGGCCGCGGCGGCGTCGACGGCGGGCTTGATCCGCTCGGCGATCACCTTCGGTCCCGACAACCACAGGATCGTCCCGGCGCAGCGGGACCCCGCCATGCGGAGCATCCGGGGCCCCATCGCGGCGAGCAGCACCGTGGGAGGCCCTTCAGCCGGTGGGGCTCCCTCTGTGAACCCGGACCAGATGTCGCCGGTGACGTCGACCGATCCGTCGGTCATCGCAGGCAGCAGGACCGACAGGTACTCGTCCATGTGCTTGGCCGGCGTCGCGAAGGGGATCCGCAGGGTGGCCTCGACCGACAGCTTGTGGGCCAGGCCGATCCCCAGCGCCAGCCGTGGCCCGATGATCTGCTGAACCGTGACGGCCTGTGCTGCGAGCATCAACGGGTGTCGGAACCAGGTCGGGACCACGGCGGTTCCGAGCTCGATGCTCGAGGTGGCCCCGCCCATCGTCGCGATGGCGGTGAGGGCGTCGGGCACCGCGAGCTGGGCGAGCCAGTAGGAGGAGAAGCCGTCTTCTTCGGCCTGTGCGGCGTGTTCGGTGATCTGGCCGACCGGAGCGCCGGTGGCGATGAGACCTGAGCCGTTGATTCCGATGCGCATCGGACCATCATGGCCCGCTTCGGATCCCTCAGGCGGTGGAGAACGCGAGCCGGTTGCGACCCGCCGGCATGGCGACGTACATGACGGCGTCGGCGTGGCGGACCGGACCTTCGACCTCTCGGTCGACCGTGGTGGAGGTCGCAGCGGCGCTGGCCGCCGAGGCGACATGACGTCGCGCTCAGCCCTCACTCGCCGCTTCGACCGCTCGCTCGAGTAGGTCCGAGAGACCCACCTCCGCCGCGGTCTCATGCAGGTAGTCGACCTCCAGTGCGTCCCCGCCGACGGTCAGTAGGCCCAGGACGTCGCGCCATTGGCGGTCGGAGACGGATCCGCCACGGCAGTACCAGTCGAGCTTGCGGAGGATCTGGTCCTCGGGCGATGTGACCCACAGACCCTGCGTTGAGCCGGGGAGGACGATGAGAACCCGTCGTTCGATCTGTCGGCGATCGAGCAAGCTGTCGCCCAGCACGAACAGATCCGCCTTCAGCCCCTGTTCGACAGCGAGGATGTTGAACGACTCCTGGGCACGGACAGCGGCTCGCGCGGAGGCTGTTGGCACGTAGAACTCTGACTGCAACCGGTCGACCAGTCGATCACCGCTGCCAGCGTCGAGGTCGACCGCCACGTCGATGTCCGCGGTCGCTCGCGGCTCGCCGAAGAACGAGCTCGCCATCGAACCCCCGAGTGCGTACGTGATGTCGAACTCGTCGAGGATGGCGGCAACACGTATGACCAGGGACAGGGGGCCCGAGTCGCTCACGTCGGATCAGTGCTGTTCCACGCTGCATCCGCGAACGCTCGCCCGTAGCGCCGACGAGCCAGCTCTCGAGCGAGCTCGTCGGCGGAGATGTCGGGTCGGTCACGGCGAATGCCGGCCGAAGCCATCTTGACGACGTCGACGCTCAGGTGGTCAGCCAGCTCCGCCCTCTCGGCGGGTGTCATCTCGCGCCAGCGGTCGACTTGGCGACGGAAGACCTCGACGTCGGTGTCAGCAGGCGCTGACGAGTGAACCACGCTCTGATCGTACGTCGTCGATCCGACAATGAGGAGTGCGCGAGGAGGGACTTGAACCCTCACGTCCTTGCGGACACAGGAACCTGAATCCTGCGCGTCTGCCAATTCCGCCACTCGCGCGAGTGAGCGACGCACTGTAGCGCGCCCGGGCGGGCCGCTCCCAAGGCGATCAGCCCGCGGCGACCTCGTTGACCACCTCGTAGGCGACCACGTTCGGGCCGCCACCCGAACTGTCCGAACCGCCCGAGCCGCCCGACGGGCCGTGGCCGTGAGCGGCACGGAATGCATCGGAGCTCAGCCAACCCTGGAACGACTCCTCGGAGTCGAAGGTGATCTGGGCGACGTACGGCTCGCCGGCGGTGACCGGGCGCAGGAGCGTGGAGCGCACCAGGCCACCGACCGAGCCCAGCGTCCCGTCCATGGAGCGTGAGAAGTGCTGCTCGAAGATCTCGGCGTGCTCCGGGTCGACGGCGATCGAGTTCATGACGACGTACATGGCCCCGACCGTACCGTCGCCGCCGGCACTACCGTCGCCGCCATGACCGCCGACCCCCGGACCCTCGTCGTGCTGGTCGGGCGCCCGGTCGAGTACGTCGATGCCCACGGCCGCGTCGTGCGCACCGCGTTCCGCAAGCAGGTCGTCGACGGCCCGATCGCGGTGGGACCGACCAACCTCGACGGCGACGAACAGGGTGACCTGCGGGTCCACGGCGGGCCTCACAAGGCGGCGCTCGCCTACTCCGCCGAGCACTCCGAGGCCTGGCGGGCCATCGAGCCGGAGTTGGGCGAGCCCGGGGCCTTCGGTGAGAACCTCCACGTGTCGGGCCTCACCGAGGCCGACGTGTGCATCGGCGACCGCTGGGCGGTCGGGACCGCGCTGTTCGAGGTCTCCCAGCCCCGCCAGCCGTGCTGGAAGGTGGAGCATCGCTGGGGGCGTGACGGACTGGTGGCCCGCATGGAGGAGACGGGACGCACCGGGTGGTACCTGCGGGTGGTGACCCCGGGCGTCGTCGCCGCCGGCGACACCTGGACCCTCGAGGTCAGACCGAGCCCCCGCTGGAGCGTCGCCACGGCGAACGACGTCATGCACCACCGGCGCGACGATCTCGACGCCGCCGCATCCCTGGCGTCGCTCGACGCTCTCGCCCCGTCGTGGCACCGGACGCTCACGAAGCGGGCCGAACGGCTCGCGGACGGCCTCGCCGACGACGTGGACCTGAACGCCCGACGCGTCGGGCCCACCGACTGATCCGGCCGGCCACCCAGAGTCGCCCCGACCCGGTGCCCCGGGTGGTGACCGCTGACGTCGCTATCGTGGGGCCGATGGCTACCCAGGGCTTCGAGGGCCGCCTCGAACGCATGGTGGAAGGGACCTTCAGCCGTCTCTTCCGCTCCTCGGTCAAGCCGGTCGAGTTCGGGCGCAAGCTCCAACGCGAGATGGACGCCCGTCGTTCCGTCGCGGTCGACGGGCGCACGATCGTCCCGAACTGGTACCGCTTCACCGTCTCGGAGACCGACCACGAGCAGTTCGCCCACATCGACGGCACCCTGCGTCGCGAACTGGCCGACGCGGCCCGCGAGCACGCCCGCGACGAGGGCTACTCCTTCGTCGGCCCCATCGAGATCGAGGTCGCCGGAGACCCGGGGATGCGGACCGGGCTGCTCGAGGTCGACTCCCGATGGGTCGAAGGGGCCGGCGGTCTGCCCCCCGGGTCCCTGGTGCTGCCGACCGGTGACCGGGTTCCTCTCGGCGAGTACGTCGTGTCGGTCGGTCGTCAGGCCGACTGCACGATCGTGCTGGCCGACCCGAACGTCAGCCGGGTCCACGCCGAGGTCCGTCCCGCCGGTGATGGGTTCGTCGTGGCGGACCTGGGCTCGACCAACGGCACCAAGGTCAACGGGGTGAGGGTGGCCGAACAGGAGCTCCGCGACGGCGACGAGGTCCGGTTCGGCAACACCGCCGTCCGCTTCGAGGCCTCGTAGGACGGACCCGTGCCCGACCAGCTGCTCACCGTCCTGAAGCTGTGCCTGCTGGCGCTGCTGTACCTCTTCTTCCTGCGCGTGCTCCGGGCGGTGTGGACCGAGGTGAACCCTCCCTCGGCGCCCTCCCCGGCGGCGTCGGGTGCGGCCGGCACCGCGACCCGCTCCCGACGGTCCTCCCCCCGGGCCTCGACCCGCAGCCGGCGCAAGCAGGTGGTGCCGACCCGCCTGGTCGTGGTCGAACCTGCGGCGCGGGCCGGAACCGAGTACCCGCTCGGCCCGGACATGACCGTCGGCCGCGCCCAGGGCTGCAACCTGGTCTTCGACGAGCAGTACGTCTCGCAGGTGCACACCCGCCTGCTGAGCCGCGAGGGCTCGGTCTTCGTCGAGGACCTCGGATCGACCAACGGGACGTGGGTCAACGGCACCCGCGCCGTGGGCCAGATGCCGGCCCGACTCGGTGACCGCATCCAGATCGGCAACGTGGTCATGGAGGTCCGATGACCACGCTGCGTTCGGGCGCGGCGTCGCTCGTGGGACAGGTCCGGGGCGCCAACGAGGACTCGTACCTGGTGACCGACGACCTGGTGGCGGTCGCCGACGGCATGGGAGGACACCGCGCCGGCGAGGTGGCGTCCGCCGACACCGTCGACGTGCTGCGCGACGCGGCCGGGTCGCGGTCGGTGCAGGACCTGGTCGCGGCGGTGCACCGGGCCAACCGTCGGATCCACGAGCGCGCCGCAGACGACGACGCCCTGCGGGGGATGGGCACCACCGTGTGCGTGGCCGGGCTCGTCCGCTACGACGACCGCGAGCAGGTCGCGGTGCTCAACGTCGGCGATTCACGGGCCTACCTGATGGCCGACGGCGAGCTGACGCGCCTGACCGAGGACCACTCCCTGGTCGAGACGCTGGTGAGGGAGGGCCGCATCTCCGCCGAGGAGGCCGAGCACCACCCCCAGCGCAACGTGATCACCCGGGCCCTCGGCGTCGAGCCCCTCGTCGTCGTCGACGCCTGGCTGCTCGAACCGGTCGACGGCGACCGACTGCTGCTGTGCAGCGACGGTCTGTTCGGCGAGCTGGGCGAGGACCGGATCGCCGAACTGCTGGCCGAGGACCAGGACCCCGAGGTCATCGCCCGCCGGCTCGCGGCCGAGGCCGACGCGGCCGGTGGGCGCGACAACATCACCACCGTCGTGGTCGACGTGGTCGACTCCGGCAGCGCCGCGGAGGAGATCGAAGGGCGCTACCGGCGCATCAGCACACCGGCGGTCGACCTGTCCGACATCGACGACGAACGGGACCGGACCGAGACGATCATGGCGGTCGTGGTCCCGGCCGACCCCGATGGTGACTCCGGGGTCTCGGACGATCTCGGAGACGATCCTGGGGACGGGTCCGACCCGGAGCACCCGCTCGAGGAAACCGACGCGGGCACGCTCCCAGAGGAGTCCGGCGTCGACGGGGTCGAGGGAGTCGCGGCATCGGAAGGTGACCAGGTCCCGGCGGCAGGTCCGCCGGAGGTCGACGACGGGGACGCGGTCGACAGTGGGGACGCGGTCGACGCCGAGGGGACCGTCGATGCCGGTCGGGGCAGCCGGTGGCGGACCACCCTCTTCATCGTGACCATCGTGGCGGTGCTCGCGGTCATGGTCGGAGCGTTGGTGCTGTGGTCGAGGATCGGGTGGGTCGTCGCGGCCGAGGACGGGATCGTGGTGCTCCAGCAGGGGCCGAGGGAGCGGATCCTGTTCATCGGCCCGACCGACGTGGAGCGCTTCGAGGACATCGACGTCGCCTCGCTCACCGACGCGGACCGCCGTCAGGTCGACCGGGGCCGCACGTTCGGATCCGAGCGCGAGGCCCGGGCCTACATCGTCGGCATCCAGCGCCACGCCACGACCACCACGACGACGACCACCACGACCACCACCACGACGACGACCACCACCACGGTGGCGCCGGTGCCGGCGGCACCGGATCCGTTCGCGCCCGCTCCCGTGCCCGCACCCGTCCCGGGTCCGTGACCGCACCGGCCGTCACCCGGCGCCGCCCCGAGCCCTCGCCGGCGGTCGTGGCCCTCGGCACCCGACGTCGCACGACCGAGCTCGGCCTGCTCGTGCTGGCCGTGCTGATCATCCTCGGCGCGTACGCGCTGGCCAGCCTGGGTCGCAACGCCTCGCTCCCCGCGGACATCTGGCCGTTCCTGGCGGTCCTCCTGGCCCTGCTGGTCGGGGCGCACCTGGCCAACCGGCGTCTGGCCCGGGCTGCGGACTCGCTGCTGCTGCCCCTCGCCGCGCTGCTCAACGGCATCGGCTACGTGTTCATCGCCCGGCTCGACCAGGACCTGGCCGCGCTCCAGGCATCGTGGACCGCGGTCGGCATCGTCGCCTACGTCGTGACCCTGCTCGCGGTGCGCGACGTCCGGCTGCTGCAGCGATACCGCTACACCGCCGGGCTGATCGGCGTGCTGCTGCTGATCCTCCCGCTGCTGCCGGGCATCGGGCGCAGCATCAACGGGGCCCGCATCTGGGTGTCGGTCGGGCCGGTCAGCTTCCAGCCCGGGGAGTTCGCCAAGATCGCCTTCGCCGTCTTCTTCGCGGGCTACCTGGTCGAGCGTCGGGAGCTGCTGAGCGTCGCCACGTTCCGGGTCGGTCCGTTCAACACCCCGGACCCCAAGCACTTCGCCCCGATCCTGTTGGCGTGGGGGGCGTCGCTGGTCGTGTTGATCTTCCAGCGCGACCTCGGCTCGGCGCTGCTGTTCTTCCTCCTGTTCGTCGTCATGTTGTGGGTGGCGACAGGCCGCGTGAGCTACCTGCTCGTCGGGATGGGGCTCTTCCTGGTCGGGGCGTTCGTCAGCTGGCTCAGCTTCGAGCACGTCCAGAAGCGCGTGTCGGTGTGGATCGACCCGTGGGCCGACCCGCAGGGATCCGGCTACCAGATCATCCAGGCCGCCTACGCGCTCGCGTGGGGAGGAACCTCCGGGGTCGGGCCCGGGTTGGGCATCGCCGGGCGGATCCCCTACGACGAGACCGACTTCATCTTCGCGATCATCGGCGAGGAGCTCGGCCTGCTCGGCACGACCGCCATCCTGTGCGCCTTCCTGCTGCTGGCCGGCACCGGACTCCGGGTGGCCCGCGAGTCGCGGGACCCGTTCCCGTCGCTGCTGGCGGTGGGGCTCACCGTGCTGATCGCGTTCCAGGCCTTCATCATCATGGGTGGCGTCACCCGACTGCTGCCCCTCACCGGGGTGACCCTGCCGTTCGTCTCCTACGGCGGCAGCTCCCTGGTGGCCAACTACGTGCTGCTGGCGCTCCTGGTTCGGATCTCGGACCAGACGGCGCGTCGCGCCCCGGAGCGGGCGGTGGCGATGTGAGCGGGGTCCGTCGATGAACCGTCAGATCAAGGCGCTCGGCGTGATCGTGATCATCTGCTACGTCGCCGTGTTCGCCAAGCTCAACCAGGTCCAGGTCCTGCAGGCGCAGGCCTACAGCGACCGCCCCGACAACACCCGCCAGCTCCAGCGCGACTTCAACCAGCCCCGCGGCGACATCCTCACCGCGGACGGCAAGACCGCCGCAACCTCCGAGGAGCGACGGGCCGCGTTGCGCTACCAGCGGGTGTACCCCGACGGCGAGCTGCTCTCCGCCGTGACCGGCTACTACTCGTTCACGTTGGGCTCCGACGGTGTGGAGCGCACCTACAACGAGGAGCTGGCGGGGCGGACACCGTCGCTCAAGCTGCACCGGCTGTCGGGCTTCTTCTCCGACACCTCGAGCGAGGGTGACGTGGTGCTGACGGTGCGCAAGGACCTCCAGGAGACCGCCCGCGACGCCCTCGGTGACCGTCGGGGGTCGGTGGTGGCGCTCGACCCGCGCACCGGGGCGGTGCTCGCCATGTGGTCGAACCCGACCTTCGACCCGAACCTGCTGTCCAACAACGACGCCGAGGCCGCTGCCGGGGCCAAGGCCCTGTACGAGGCGGCGCCGACCAAGCCGCTGCTGCCCAAGGCGTACCGCGAGCGCTACTTCCCCGGCTCGACGTTCAAGGTCGTGACCGCCACCGCTGGTCTGACCTCGGGCAAGGTCACCGTCGACTCGCCGACCTATCCGGTGGTGACGTCGTACACCCCGCCGCTGACCAGCAAGCCGATCTCCAACTTCGACGGCAACGCCTGCGGTGGGACGCTCCTCCCCATCCTGGCCCGCTCCTGCAACAGCTCCTTCGCCCAGATGGCCGCCGAGACGACCGGTCCGGATCCGATGATCGACGCGGCCGAGGCGGCCGGCTTCAACCAGCCGGTCGAGCTCGACCTGCCTCGCCCGGCGCGGTCGGTGTACCCGACCGACTTCGGAGCGGTCGTCAGTCGGCCCGAGGGTTCGGCTCCGGTCTACGAGGACACGCCCAAGCTGGCCCAGACCGCCATCGGCCAGAACGACGTGCGCGCCACGCCGCTGCAGATGGCGATGGTCGCCGCCGGTGCCGGCAACACCGGCCAGATCATGGCTCCGCACGTCATGGCCGAGATCCGGGCCCGCAACGGAGACGTCGTCGAGAAGTTCGCTCCCTTCCCGTGGAAGGAGTCGATGACACCCGAGGTCGCGGCGACCATGCGCGAGGCGATGGTCGGCGTCGTCACCGATGGCACGGCGGCGGTCATGGCCACGCCGGGCTGGGAGGTCGGGGCCAAGACGGGAACCGCGCAGCTCGGAACCAAGCCGCCCCGCTCGCACGGCTGGATGATCGCCTTCGCCGGTCAACCCGGTCAGCCCGCACAGGTCGCGGTCGCGGTGATCGTCGAGGACCTCCCCGGCGTCAGCGCCGCCACCGGCGGATCGACCGCCGGTCCCGTGGCCAAGGCCGTCCTGGACAAGGCGCTCGGGGTGTCGGGCTGAGCGTGCCCATGACACGATCCGACGGGTCGGGGACTCTACGCTGGCGGCGCCATGGCTGAGCAGGAACCACGGGTCCTCGGGGACCGCTACGAGATCCATCAACGGCTCGCACGCGGCGGGATGGCCCAGGTGTACCTGGCCCGTGACCGCAGCCTCGACCGCCCGGTCGCGGTCAAGGAGCTGGTGCCCGAGTTCGCCACCGACCCGAGCTTCGTCGAACGTTTTCGCCGCGAGGCCCAGGCCGCCGCCAACCTGTCGCACCCGAACATCGTCGGCGTCTACGACTGGGGAACCCAGGACGGCACCTACTTCATCGTCATGGAGTACGTCGACGGCCCGTCGCTGTCACAGGTCATCCGCCGCGACGGCCCGTTGCACCCCCGGCGGGCCGCCGAGCTCGCCGGCGAGGTCGCCGCCGCTCTCGGCTTCGCCCACTCCCGCGGCGTCGTGCACCGCGACGTGAAGCCGGGCAACGTCCTGCTCACCGCCACCGGCCAGTCCAAGGTCACCGACTTCGGCATCGCCCGGGCGCTCTCGTCTCCTGACGACGACCTGACCCAGGCCGGCTCGGTCATGGGGACCGCCACCTACTTCTCGCCCGAGCAGGCCCAGGGACTGCCGGTCGATCCGCGGTCGGACCTGTACTCGCTCGGCGTCGTCCTCTACGAGATGGTGACCGGCCGGCCCCCGTTCAGCGGCGACACCCCGCTCGCCATCGCCTACAAGCACGTCCAGGACCAGCCGGCCCCGCCGTCCACGATCGTCCCCGAGGTCCCCCGCGGCCTCGAGGCGATCATCATGAAGCTCCTCCAGAAGCGTCCCGACGACCGCTACCCGTCGGCCGAGGCGTTGCGGGCGGATCTCAACCGCTACCTCGACGGCGATCTCACCGCCGCCGAGCGGGCCCTCACCGGCACCGCGGCCGGCGTGGCCGCAGCCGGTGTGGCCGCAGCAGGCGTCGCCGCCGCGGCCACCACCGTGCAACCGGCGGTCGATCCCGGCACGGTGCAGCCGATCGACGACGTCGACGGTGGGCCCGACGACGCCCCGAAGTCGCGGACCGGGCTCTTCGTCGGGGTCATCGCTGTGCTGCTCGCCATCCTGGCCGGACTGCTGTTCTGGTTCGCCAGCAGCCTGCGGACCGACACCGTCGCCGTCCCCGCCCTGATCGGCCTGCCGCGGGCCGCCGCACAGAAGCTGCTCGACGACGCCGGCCTCGAGGCCAAGTTCACCGAGGAGCCGAACGCCACGGTCGCCGCCGGTCTGGTCATCTCCCAGGACCCGGCCGCCAAGACCGATGTGGACAAGGGGTCGACGGTCGAGGTGGTCGTGTCGACCGGCGTCGAGCGCGTCGAGGTCCCCGACGTCGTCGGCAAGCCCCGCGCCGAGGCAGAGGCAGCGCTCACCGCGGCGGGCCTCAAGGTCACGGTCAACGAGGTCGAGAGCGAACAGGCGGCGACCGGAACGGTCATCGCCCAGAACCCCGCGGCGCGGACCGAGGTCGACCGGGACTCGATGGTGACCCTCGACGTGGCCAAGTCGCCCGGCGAGGAGACCGTCCCCGACGTCGCCGGCCAGAACCTCCAGAACGCCCAGGCCCAACTCCGCGCCGCGGGCTTCAAGATCGCCGCCACCAAAGAGGCGGCGAGCGCGACGGTCGCGTCCGGTCTGGTCATCTCGACCGACCCGGCCGGGGGGACGACCGCCAAGAAGGGCGCCGCGGTGACGATCACGGTGTCGACCGGTGTCGAGCAGGTCAGCGTGCCGAACGTCGTCGGACAGACCGAGACCAACGCGACCAACACCCTCCAGGGCCGCGGGTTCAACGTCGACACCTCCACCAAGACCGTTCCCGCGGGCGACTCCGACATCGGACGGGTCATCAGCCAGGACCCGACCTCGGGCAAGCAGGCCGACAAGGGCTCGACGGTCAAGATCGTGGTCGGCGTCGCGGCCACGAGCACCACCTCGACCCCACCGACGTCGTCGTCCACCCCCTGACATGGCCGGGCGGCGGGCCGGCACCGACCCCATCGCCAAGGGAGCGGTGGCCCTGGCGGTTGCTCTGACCGGGGCGGCCCTGCTCGCCGGGTTGCTCGGGTTCTCCTCGACGCTCAACCCGCTCGACGCGCTCCTCGGACGGGGAGCGATCGTGACCGTTCCCGACCTGGCCGGACGACCGCAGCCCGGAGCCGAGGCCGAACTGCGCCGGTCCGGGCTCGTACCGAAGGTCCGCACCAGCTACAGCCTGACCGGCACCCGGGGCACCGTGATCTCCCAGACGCCCCCGGCGGGCTCGCGGGTTCGGGAGGGTGCCGAGGTTGAGGTCGTGGTCAGTCGCGGCCTCAACCGGGTCGAGATGCCCGCCGCGGTCGGACAGACCCTGGATGCGGCCCGGGCGCCGCTCGACGATGCCGGAATCGATGTGACGGTCGCCCGGGAGCCGAGCGAGACCGTGCCCAAGGGCGTCGTGATCAGCCAGGAGCCAGGCCCGGGGGTCGTGGTCACCGCCGAGGACGAGGTCCGTCTGGTCGTCTCCGACGGGGCCGCCCCCCGTGCGGTGCCCGACGTGACCGGCCTCGCCCTCGAGGGAGCGGCGTTCCGGTTGGGTCAGGCCGGCTTCACCGTCGGAGCGGTGACCCCGGTCGACGACGCCTCGGCGGTGCTCGGATCGATCCTGCGCACCGACCCTGCCGCGGGGGCGATGGCGGACCGTGACACTCCGATCGCGCTCGCCCAGGCCGCCGGGGCTCCCCCCGTCGCGGTGCCCGACCTGAACGGCCGGACCGCGGACGACGCCTCCGCGGCGCTGAAGGCTCTCGGGCTGGTTCCCAACGTGATCCGGGGCTCCGGCGTCGACGCGGTCACCGCCCAGGACCCGGCCCCGACCACGATGGCCCGTCCCGGAACCGTGGTCACCCTCCAGATCGGGACGGTGGGCTGAGATGGGACGAGCACGCTCCGACACCGCCGGTGTCGCCGACCCGGACCCAGAGGTCGAGCTGACCGCGGCGGAGTCGCGCTCGTTACGTCGGCGCTCCGACCGTGACGACCGGGCGGTCCGGGTCCGGGGCGGAACGCCCGTCACACCGATCGGAGGTCCGGAGGACGTCGACCCCCGTCGCCACCCCCGTGCCACCGCGATCGGTCTGGCCGTCGTCGGCCTGCTGTTCGTGCTCACCGGCTTCGCGATCGGCACCTCGATGCGAGACGGCGAACGGGCCGTGCTCGCCGCCCGCGTCCCGGTTCCCCGATTGGACGGCAACACCCTCGAGGAAGCCACCCGGACCCTCGAGGGCCTGGGGCTGCTGGTCGCCGTGGAGTACCAGCCCAACGAGGCCGTGCCGACGGGGACGGTGTTCGGCCAACGCCCGGTCGCGGGATCGAAGCTCGAGGTCGGGACCGAGGTGACCCTGGTCGTCAGCGACGGTCCCGCCGGCGTCAAGGTCCCCGACACGACCGGCTTCCAGGGATCCGAGGCGGTGAAGCTCCTCGAGGCCAACGGACTGGCCCCGGTCCTGCAGCCGACCTACGACGAGAAGGTCCGGCCCGGTGAGGTGCTGCGGACCGACCCCGCCGCCGGCAGCCGAGCGGCTCCGGGAGCGACCGTGGCCGTGCTCGTCTCCGACGGCCCCGCGCCGCGACAGGTGCCCGCCATCGCAGGAACGCCCATCGCCGAGGGCTTCGCCGCCCTCGGGCGTGCGGGAGTCGGCCTGGGCAAGGTCACCACCACCGTGGTCGAGGGAACCCCCGCCGGTGTGGTCGTCTCCACCGACCCGCCGGCCGGCTCGGCGGTTCCCCGGGACCAGCCGGTGGACGTCGTCGTCACCGAGTCGGCTCCCAGCCTGAAGGCCCCTTCGGTGACCGGACTGCTGAGGTCGTCGGCCGCCGAGGCGCTCGCCGACAGCCCGCTGGTGATCAGCTACCGGAACCAGACCGTCGCCTTCGACGACAGCCGGTCCGGGCGGGTCATCGCCCAGAGCATCCCGGCGGGAACCCCGGTGTCGCCGGGCATGCAGCTGCAGCTGACGGTGGCGGTCGCGGCCGCCCCACCGACCACCACCACGGTTCCGGGAGCCACGACCACGACCGCCCCCTGAGCCGCGACCGGCCCGCGTCAGCTGCAGCGGCGCAGGAAGTTGCCGACCAGGTCGTGACCGGCGTGGGTCAGCACCGACTCCGGGTGGAACTGGACGCCTTCGACGTCGAGCTCGCGGTGACGCAACCCCATGATCAACCCGTCGTCGGTCTCCGCGGTGACCTCCAACACGTCGGGCAACGCCGAACGCTGGACGATCAGCGAGTGGTAGCGGGTCGCCTCGAGCGGGTTGGGCAACCCCTCGAAGACCCCCACTCCCCGGTGTGCGATGAGGGAGGTCTTGCCGTGCACCACCTCCGGCGCACGCACCACCTCGCCACCGAACACCTCACCGATGCACTGGAGGCCCAGGCACACGCCGAACACGGGGACCCGCGATCCCCAGGTTCGGATGATCTCGTTGGACAGACCCGCGTCGGCCGGGGTTCCCGGTCCGGGGCTGATGAGGATGCCGTCGGGGTCGATCCGCTCCACGTCGGTCAGCCCCAGGGCGTCGTCTCGGTGCACCTCGGGCTCGGCTCCCAGCTCCCCCAGGTACTGCACCAGGTTGTAGACGAACGAGTCGTAGTTGTCGATCACCAGGATCCGGGGCGCCACGACCGAGAGCGTACGGGTTGCCCGCGGCGACGGAACAACCGTTACCCTCACCGCCATGGCGAAGCCGGCCAAGCGCAGGGTGGAGGGGACCGGTCACGGTTCCCGCACCGATGACACCGCGACCGACAAGGACGCGTCCGCTCACAAGGACACGGCCACTCCCAAGGACACCGGCACAGTGCGGACGTCCAGCAAGCGGGTGACCCCCAAGGCGCAGCACCGGCCGTCGGGGCGCTACACCCCGCCGGGCACCGGAGCGTCCAGGGGTCCGAGCCCCCGCTGGGTCCCCGTGCTCATGTTCGCCCTGTGGGGTCTGGGGCTGCTCGTGATCATCCTCAACTACATGGGGGTGCTGCCCGGCTCCGCTGACGGGGGCAACGGCTGGTACCTGGTCGCCGGCCTCGGCGCCATCCTCGCCGGCATCATGGTCGCCACCCAGTACCGGTAGCTCTCACTCGATGGGAGCCACCAGCTCTCACTCGATGGGAGCCACCAGCTCTCACTCGATGGGAGCCACCAGCTCCATGTCCTCCAGGCAGTGCCGGGGCGGCTCGGGTTCCTCGGTCGGCGCGGCGGTCATGGTGACCTCGGTGCCGCAGATCGAGCACCGGTAGAGCAGCTTGACCTTGCGGATCGTGCCCGCCTCGGGCGGATCCGGAGGAGGGGTCGCGAACTGCTGGAGGAAGAACCAGCCGGCCCGCAGGATCACCGCACCCAGCACCACCGCGCCGAAGGTCGGCGCGAGCGGGGTGCTGAGAGCCAGGCTCACCCCGACGGCGGTCACGGCCATGACCGCGAGCCACAGGCCCAGCCGGACCCACCGTCGGGATGCCAACCTGTCAGCCCAGGCGCTCGATGACGGTGGCGTTGGCCATGCCGCCACCCTCGCACATCGTCTGGAGGCCGTAGCGGCCCCCGATGCGCTCGAGCTCGTTGAGCATGGTGGCCATCAGCTTGGTGCCGGACCCGCCGAGCGGGTGACCGAGGGCGATGGCGCCGCCGTTGGCGTTGACCTTCGCCATGTCGGGATGGTGCTCCTTCTCCCACGCCAGGACGACCGAGGCGAACGCCTCGTTCACCTCGATGTGGTCGAAGTCGTCGATGCCCAGGCCGCTCTTCTCGAGCGCCTTCGCGGTGGCGGGGATGGGGCCGGTGAGCATGCGGACGGGGTCGACGCCGGCCAGGGCGAAGGTGTGGAACCGGGCTCGGGGCGTCAGGCCCAGCGCGGCGGCCTTGTCAGCGCTCATGATCAGAGCGGCCGAGGCGCCGTCGCAGATCTGGGAGCTGTTGCCGGCGGTCACCTTGCCCTCGGGCAGGAACGACGGCTTGAGCTTGGCCAGTCCCTCGGCGGTGGTGCCGGGGCGGATGCCCTCGTCGGCGGTGACCATGGCGTCGAGCACCTTGATCTCGCCCGACTCCTTGTCGCGGATCTTGGACACGACGGGGATGATCTCGTTCTCGAAGCGGCCCTCGGCGGTCGCCTGCTCGGCCAGCGCCTGGGAGCGGGCACCGTAGGCGTCGAGGTCCTCGCGGGACAGACCCCACTCGTTGGCGATGATCTCGGCCGAGACGCCCTGGCCCACCAGGCCCTTGTGGCCGGCGATGAGCTCGACGTCCGCGTAGCGGTCGTAGGCGGCGCCGAACGGGAAGCCGACCCCGCTGCCGATCGAGGCACCCATCGGCACCAGGCTCATCACCTCGACCCCGGCGGCGACCACCACGTCGTAGGCGCCGGCCATGACTCCCTGGGCCGCGAAGTGGGCGGCCTGCTGGGACGAGCCGCACTGGCGGTCGACGGTGGTGGAGGGGATCTCCTCGGGCCAGCCGGCGGCGAGCACGGCGTTGCGGCCGACGTTGAGCGCCTGGGCGCCGGCCTGCATGACGCAACCCATGATGACGTCGTCGACCAGAGCGGGGTCCAGGTCGTTGCGCTGCGCCAGGGCCTTGAGGGTCTCGGCGGCGAGGTCGACCGGGTGCCAGCCGGACAGGGCGCCGTTGCGGCGACCGCCGGGCGTGCGGACGATGTCGATGATCACTGCGTCGGGCATGGGTCCCCCTCGGGGAGTCGGGCGGTCGGTGCGAACTAGACCGGACGGTCAAGAGAGTCTGCTCGCCGACGGCGTCGGGGGCCAAGTCGCGGGCCGGGCCTCGTGACCCCGGTCACCGCCACTATCCTCGGCGGTCCGAACCAGGAGGCATCGCATGGGTTCCGTGACCAAGGCCGACATCGACCGACTCGTCGACGGGACGACGGTGGCGAGGGAGTTCGTCGACACCGTGGCCCGCTGCGCGGACTCGACCGCTCTGCGCTGGATGCAGCTCGACGGGACGTTGGGTTCGGTGAGCTTCGCCGAGTTCGGTGACCGCGCCGCCCGCGCCGCGACCGGACTCCGCTCCCTCGGCGTGCAGCCCGGCGACCGGGTCGTGCTCATGATGCGCAACATCCCCGAGTTCCACTGGCTCGACATGGCCGTCCTGTTGTGCGGCGCCACCCCGGTGTCGATCTACAACTCGTCGTCGGCCGACCAGGTCGAGTACCTGGTGAACCACTGCGGGGCCGTGGTCGCCATCGTGGAGAACCAGGACTTCCTGGCCAAGTTCGCCGAGGTGCGGGACCGGCTGACGGCACTGCGCACCATCGTGACCGTCGTCGACCCGCCCGAGCTCCCCGACGGCGTGGTCGGCCACGCGGTCCTGACCGACGCGGATCCGGTGGACCTTTCCGAGGCCGCGTCGATCGGCCGGCCCGAGGACCTGGCCACGATCATCTACACCTCCGGCACCACCGGGAGCCCCAAGGGCGTGATGATCAGCAACTACAACGTCTGCTGGGTGCTCGAGTCCGGCCTGATGTCCTACGGCTGGACCCGCGAGGAGATCAAGGGCAAGCGGGTGGTGTCCTACCTGCCCATGGCCCACATCGCCGAGCGGATCGTGTCGCAGTACTCCCTGGTGTTGGCCGGGTTGGAGGTCACGACCTGTCCGGACACCTCGGCGCTGCTGCCGCACCTGATCGCCGTGCGGCCGAACATCGCCTTCGGCGTGCCCCGGGTGTGGGAGAAGCTCTACGCCGGGGTGACCGCCGCGCTCGCCGGTGACCCCGAGAAGGCCGAGAAGTTCAACGAGGCCATCGCGGTCGGCGGCCCGATCCGGGAGAAGATGACCTGGGGCGAGGCGACCGACGAGGAGATCGCCACCTACGAGTTCCTCGACGCCGTCGCCTTCAGCACGGTTCGCGAGCTCGTGGGCATGGACCAGTGCGAGATGGCCATCACCGGCGCCGCCCCCATCCCGGCCGACCTGCTGCGGTGGTTCCGCACCATCGGCATCCCGCTCGCCGAGGTCTACGGCATGAGCGAGAACACCGGCGCCATGTCCTTCGAGCGGTTCAAGGTCAAGCCCGGAACGGTGGGTCTGGCCATGCCCGGCTCCGACCTCGCCGTGTTCCCCGACGGCGAGGTGTGCTGCCGGGGCGGCCACGTGTTCCAGGGGTACCTGAACGACCCCGAGAAGACCGCCGAGGCGATCGACGACGACGGCTGGCTGCACTCCGGCGACATCGGCGAGCTCGACGACGACGGCTACCTGCGCATCGTCGACCGCAAGAAGGAGCTGATCATCACCGCCGGCGGCAAGAACATCTCCCCGGCCAACCTCGAGGCCGAGCTCAAGTCCATCCCGCTGGTCGCCCAGGCAGCGGTCATCGGCGACAACAGGCCGTTCGTGTCGGCGTTGCTGGTGCTCGACGGAGAGGTCGCCCCCGGCTGGGCGGCCCGCCACGGCATCCAGTACTCGTCGCTCGAGGAGCTGGCCGCTCACCCCGACGTGCAGGCCGCGGTGGCCGACGGCGTCGAGCAGGCCATGTCCGGCTTCAACAACGCCGAGCGGGTCAAGAAGTGGACGCTGCTCTCCGAGGAGTGGCTGCCCGACACCGACCTGCTCACCCCGACCTTCAAGCTCAAGCGCCGGGGCATCAACGCCCACTTCGAGACGGAGATCGAGGCGCTCTACAGCTGAGCGGCCAGCCCGGGACCGCCCACCGCTTCAGCGTCCGAAGTCGGGGTTGAGCGGCGGCAGGCCGAGCGTGCCCGCCAACGCGTTCAGGTCGAGCCCGTTCAGGTTCGCGATCGCCACGCCGATGAGCCCGGCGAGCAGTCCGTAGCGGGCGTTCGGGTTGTTCGCGAACACGTCCGGAGCCAGCACCTCGGCCAGTCCGGGGATCAGCAGCGCGAACGTCCCCAGCGTGGACACGAGCACCAACGGGTCCTTGGCCGCCGCCTGCACCACCGGGGCGACGTCGGGTCGACCGAGGATGCCCATCATCGCCGAGAGCGCCCGGAGCAGGTCGGGACCGAGCACCTTCGACAATCCGTTCAGCGAGCTCACCACCTGAGGGGTGAGTCCGGCGGCCAGACCCGAGATCGAGTTCAGGACGTAGTTCACGTTCGGGTCGAGGTTCGCGGCATTGCCGAGCTGGGCGAACTTCGACGGGTCCGTGCGCATCGCCACGCCGAACATCACCGCCAGCATCGCCAGGCTGGACTTGTCGTCGGCCAGGCGACCGAGCCCGTTGGGGTCTGCCACCTTCAGGACGCTGCCGATCGATGCGACGACCTTGGGGTCGACGGTCGTGGCCGCCGAGATCAGCGACGCGATGGCGAGGGGGTCGACCCCCTTGATGGCCAGAGCGGCGGCCGGATCGACCTGGGCTGCGAGCATGAGGATCGTCGTGGCGAGCTTGGGATCCAGGTTCGCTCCCGCGCCGAGTCGCTGGACGAGCGTGGGATCGATGCCGCCCAACGCGCCGGCGAGCGCCCGGATCGCGTCGGGCGAGATGTTCAGCGACGCCAGAGCGGCGGGGTCCATGCCCGTGAGCGCCGCGATCTGTGAGATGTCCATGCCGGTCAGCTGAGCCAGCAGCGACGGGTCAGCAGCCAGGCGGGCGAATAGTTGCGCCGCGGTCTGGGCCAGGTCGCCGCTGCCCGCCTTGGTGGATCGTGTGGCCGAGCTCCCGGTTCCCGACGCCGAGTGGGCGACCGTGGTCGAGGTCTGTAGCGACACCTTCTCGGGGGCGTCGGTCGACACCTCCGAGGTCTCGGCGGCACGGGCGCAGGACGACGCAGCGAGCGCCAGGACGACGGTCGTCGCCGTCATCGCTGCGAGTGCGCGCCGGGTCCCCATCGACAAAACGCTACGGAGCCCGGGTCCGGTGAGCAAGGCAGCAGGGAGATCAGCCCATCCGATCACGTTCTGGATCGACCTTGACGAACCGCGGGTCGATCTCGCCGGGACCCAGCGGCCGCATCAGCAGGTCGAGCGCCGTCCACATCATGCGCGACGACGGGAAGAACAGCAGCGGACCGACCGCGGCGATCGCCACCTCGGCGATGAGGAGGGCTCCGAAGGGCGGGTCGGGGTAGAACGCCAGGGTCCCCGCCATGAGCACGACGAGCATGACGCCGAACACGACGGTGGTGTTCAGCCCGAGCGACCCGATCCAGTGGCCCTCGACGCGCTCGAACAGGAACGTGCAGGTGGGGCAGCGCTCCTCCATCTGGAACCACCGGCGGAAGACGTGACGGCCACCGCAGGCCGGGCAGCGGTGGACGAACCCCCTCAGCAGGAGCAGCGAGGGCCGAACGTCGAGCTGGACCGCGGTCGCGACCTCCTTGCGAGGCACGCGACGTTCGGGCGGGGAGGCCATCGGAACCATGTTGGTCGGCGCCCGCCGGCCGCGTCACGCCGACGGCGCGCCGAGGAGGACGTCGAGGTCCTCGAGGTCGCGCTGGGTGGCGTCGGGCAGCAACCAGGCCGGGAACTGCTGAGGAGACGCCCCGGCGAGCTTCACCGTCGTCCCGTCGTCGAGCTCCAGCACGTACAGCCGCCACACGCCCCGTCGGACCCTGGCCGCGGCGATCGTCTCGGTGGGGACGCGTCGCATGGTGCGCCAGGCCACCACGTCGCGCACCACCGAAGCGTCGACGTCGACGAAGCAGCCTCGGACCGCGACCAGCGCGGCGACGCCGATCGCGGCCGGCACCGCGATGGCGGTGACCGCGGCCACACCGACCGGTTGGTCGGCCCCGAACGCCCAGAGGGTCGACGCCAGCGCCAGCGACAGGCCGATCACCGCCACGACGAACAGCGGCAGGGCCAGCACGCTGGCTCCACGCAACCGGGAGCGATCGGGTCGGGACATCGGACGACGACGGTAGCGGGAGCCCTCCGGCGAGGTGACGGGGACCGGGCGCCCTACGGTGGAGGAGTGGCAGGAGCTGAGCCGGCGCGGATCCTGGTGGTCGACGACGACCGCGCCATCCGCGACTCCCTCGACCGCCTGCTCGCTCTCGAGGGACACCGGGTCACGACCGCCGCGGACGGTGCCACGGCGCTGGATCGGATGCGATCGGGCTCCGTCGACCTGCTGGTCCTCGACCTGATGATGCCGACCGTCGACGGTCTGACCGTCTGTCGGGTGCTGCGAGCCGAGGGCGACCGGGTGCCGATCCTCATGCTGACGGCGCGCACCGAGACCTCCGATCGGGTCGCGGGGCTCGACGCCGGCGCGGATGACTACCTGCCCAAGCCGTTCGACCCCGAGGAGCTGCTGGCCCGGGTGCGGGCGCTCCTGCGTCGGGCCCGACCCGAGCCGGACGGCGGGCCCGATCACGCGGCGATGACCGTCGCCGACCTTCGACTCGACCCCGCGGCCCGGCGGGCGTGGCGCGCCGACCGCGAGCTCGAGCTGTCACGCACCGAGTTCGACCTGCTCGAACTGCTCGTGTTCAACGCCGGGATCGTTCTCGACCGGACCAGGATCTACGAGGAGATCTGGGGCTACGACTTCGGTCCGGACTCGAAGAACCTCGCCGTCTACATCAGCTACCTGCGGCGCAAGATCGACGAGGGCGAGGACGTCAAGCTGATCCACACGGTCCGCGGCGTGGGCTACACGTTGCGGGAGAGCTGACGGGGCGGAGTCGTCGATGAGCCTGAGGGCCCGGTTCGTGCTGGCCCTCGTCGGCCTGGTCGCCGTCGCCACCGCCCTGATCGGAGCGTTCAGCTACCGCACCACCCGGGCCGAGCTGCTCGGCCAGCTCGACTCGTCGTTGCAGGCCACGACCGCGGACCTCCGCCGTCCGGGCGGCGTGGACCGGGTGCTCGGCCCGCGGAGCCCGGCGTCGATCCGTGGCGACAGCGACGTCATCGTCCAGGTCGTCGGCGCCGACGGCACCGTCTACTCGATGGACGGTGCCGCGCCGCTGCCGGTCGGTGTCTCCGCCGAGGACCTCCTCGACGAGCCCGAGGGGACGTTCCGTTGGCAGGACGACTCGGTCGACGGAACCGCGGTCCGGGTGCTGACCACCTCCCTGGGCGGCGGCCGCGGCGTGCTGCAGGTGGGGCGCAGCCTGAGCGAGACCCGACAGGTCCTGGCCGCGCTGCGGACCCGGATCCTGGTCGCGTCGCTGGTGGTGGTTGCCGCCGCGGCCGCGGTCGGAGTGGTGCTGGCCCGTCAGCTGACCCGCCGGCTGGTCCGCCTGACCGCCGCCGCCGAGGAGGTGCGCCGATCCGGCCGTCTCGACGTCGACGTCGACACCGACGGCACCGACGAGGCCGCCCGGCTGGGGGTGGCGTTCCGGGAGATGCTCGGCGCCCTGGCCCGATCCCGGGAGGACCAGCAGCGGCTGGTGCAGGACGCCGGCCACGAGCTGCGAACCCCGCTGACCAGCCTGCGCACCAACGTCTACACGCTGCGGCGGTCGCTCGGTCCGGCCGGGGTCGGCGCCGGGGCAGCGGGTGGGGACACCGCTCGGATCCTCGACGACCTCGACCAGGAGACCGAGGAGCTGAGCCGTCTGGTCGACGAGGTCGTCGAGGCCGCCACCGACCGTCGGGGTGACGAGCCCGAGCAGCCGGTCGATCTCGGTGACCTGGTCGAACGGGTGGCGGAGCGCGCCCGACGCCGATCCGGCCGGGAGGTGGTGGTGCACCGACTGGGTCCCGCCACGGTGTCCGGGCGACCCCTGGCGCTCGAGAGAGCGGTGACCAACCTGGTCGAGAACGCTCTGAAGTTCGACTCCGGCGTGCAGCCGATCGAGGTCACCTGCGAGGGCGGCCGGGTGGAGGTCGCCGACCGCGGGCCGGGGATCGCGGCAGCTGACCGGCCCCACGTGTTCGACCGCTTCTACCGCTCCACAGACGCCCGCAGCCGGCCGGGCTCCGGTCTCGGCCTGTCGATCGTCGCCGAGGTGGTCGCCGGCCACGGCGGTCGGACCTTCGCCGCCGAGCGCGCCGGGGGCGGAGCGGTGGTCGGCTTCGTGCTGCCGGTCGGGCCGGAGCCGGCGGGTCGAACGGGCGCGACGGCGTAGTGTCGCCGGTCATGCAGGACCGTGACCCGCGGGTGCGTCTGGAGCTGGATGGCCCCGTCGCCGTCATCACCAACGACAACCCCGACAAGCACAACGCGTTCGACGACGCCATGGACGCGACGCTGTTCGACATCCTCGCCGAGCTGTCGGCCCGCCCCGACATCCGAGCCGTCGTGTGGCGGGGCGAGGGCAAGTCGTGGTCGTCGGGCCGCGACGTCGGCTCGATCGGCATCAACAACACCGACATGACGCACCACGAGCTGATGACCCGCGGCATCCGCGGCATCCAGCGCCTGTGGGACCTCGAGGCGCCGATCATCGTCGCCATCCACGGCTGGGCGCTCGGCGGGTCGTTCCAGCGGGCGCTGCTGTGCGACATCCGCATCGCCAGCGACGACGCGCGCTTCATGCTGCCCGAGGTCGGCCACGGGGTCATCCCCGACACCGGCGGCGTGTCGGTCCTCTACGAGATGTGCGGTCACGGCCTGGTGTCCGACATGGTGCTGACCGGTCGGCGTCTGTCGGCGCAGGAGGCGTTGACCCACGGCATCGTGTCGCGCGTCGTCACCCGCGACGAGCTCGACGACACCGCGATGGAGATGGCCCAGAAGATCGCGTCGAGCTCGGCGGTCGCGGTGAAGATGGCGCGGCGGGTGATCGGCCATCTCGCCCGCCCGGCGGTGCGGGCGTCGATGGAGGACGAGCTGATCTTCCAGACGTTCGTCAACCGCAGCGACGACATGGCCGAGATGCGCTCTGCCCGCGCCGAGGACCGCGAGCCGCGCTACCGCGGCAGCTGAGCCGGAGCCCGGCCGACCACCCGGAGGACCTCTGATGACCGAACCGATCGGCCTGCCCCGACCGCCCGCTGTCGGTGACACGGCGCTTCGACCCGGCACCTTCGACGGCACCGCCGTGTTCGTCACCGGCGCCGGAACCGGCCTGGGCAAGGCGATCGCGTCCGAGTTCGCCCGGCTGGGAGCGGATGTGGTCATCGCCAGCCGCAAGCCCGAGCACCTCGCCGCCGGCGCCGAGGCCATCGAGGCGATCGGCGCCCGGGTGCTGACCGTCAGCTGCGACATCCGTGATGCCGAGTCGGTGGCCGCAGCGTTCGACGCCGCCGTCGCCGCCTTCGGACTGCCGGGAGTGCTGGTCAACAACGCTGCGGCCAACTTCCCGGTCCCGGCCGAGGACATGTCGCCCAACGCGTGGCGCACCGTGGTCGACATCACCCTCAACGGGACCTTCGTGTGCTGCCGCGAGTTCGGGCGCCGTCACCTCGCGGCGGGGACGCCGGGCTCGATCGTCAACATCGGGGCCAGCTACGCCTGGACCGGCGGGCCCGGTTTCGTGCACTCCGCCGCGGCCAAGGCCGGGGTCAAGAACCTGACCGAGTCACTCGCGGTCGAGTGGGGCCCCTACGGGATCCAGGTCAACTGCCTGGTGCCGGGGCTGTTCCCCCACGAGGACATGACCGACGACATCCGCGGCAACCTCGACCGCACCCACGACAAGGACGCGTGCCAGCCGGCGTTGCGGGTCGGGGAGCGACAGGAGCTCGGGTGGGCGGCCACGTTCCTGGCGTCGCCGTACGGCCGGTTCATCTCGGGTCACACCCTGGTGGTCGACGGCGCCAACTGGCAGCGCCGGTCGATGACCAACCCGCCGGTCACCACGATCCGGGACCAGATGGGCCGCCCCCCGTTCGAACCCTGACCCCCCAAATTCCCCCCGGGACCCCGCTTTGTAGTGCGAGATCCAGGCGAACGCCTGGATCTCGCACTACAGAACGGGAATGTGGTCACCAGCGCGAGCGGGACTCCTCGGCGAAGCCGAGCACGTCCTCGACGCGCAGCTCCGCTCCGTCGTCGGTGACCACGGTCCCGGTCCAGGTGCCGAACACCTGGTGGACCTCGGTGCCGAGCACCTTGGCGTCGACCTTGGTGTGCTTGTCGTGCACCGGTGTGAGGGTGATGTCCATGCGCCCCGTCGGATCGACGACCCGCCACGGCTCGAGCGGTCGGTCCCAGTCGTAGTCCCAGCGCAGCTCGCCGCCGAGCTTGTGCAGACGGCCGTCGACGATGATCCCGTTCTCGGTGAAGCCCGTCCCGTCGGTCCACTTGCCACCGATCTGGATGCCGAGCACCTCGCCGGTGGTGGTGGCGCCGGCGCCACCACCCCAGTTCCAGCGGGTCTCGTGGGGCCAGCGGCCACGGCCGACGTCGAGCACGCCCCACGCCTCGCCGGCGTCACCACCGAAGGCGATGACCTCGTCGCCGATGGTCAGGGTGCCGTGGGCCGGTCGGGCCTGGTGCTTGGAGGTGTACTGGAACAGCTCGTCGCTCCAGGGGATCACGACGTTGAGCGACTCGTGGCCGTCGGGCAGCTCGACGAACACGTCCATCGACGCGGGGGTGCCGTCGGCCTCGGTCCACGCGGCCGACAGACGGGTGCCGCCCGGTTCGTCGGTCAGGTCGAGCACCTGGTGGCGGGCCGCGGAGCGCAGTGGCGCGGTGCCGGGCCGGTCCGGCAAGGAGATCCCCGCCGCTCCCGGGACGCTGCGGTTGCGTCCGCCGGTACGCCCGGAACGCAGGTCGGCCCACCACACGTCGGTGATGCCCAGGAAGTCGATGTCGGCGTAGGTGACCGACAGCGTGTGGGTCGGACCGAGCACCGCCCAGTAGTCCCAGCGCTTCTTGCGCCCGGGAGTGCCGGCCAGGTTGCAGTCGTGCATCGGCACCCGTGACCAGCCCCGCGCCAGCGGGTTGAGGGTCGTGCCGCCCGGCAGGCAGAGCTGGACCGGCTCGGTCACCTCCCGTTCGTGGGTGAGGGTCACGTCGGGGTGGTCGTCGGTCATGGCTGGATTCTTGTCGGTCGGGACCCGGGCGCACGACCGGGCGTGGAAACCCGCCGGTCGTCACGAGCCGCCCCGCCGTAGGATCGGGGCGTGCTCCGAGCCCGATCCCGGTCCACGGGGTCGGCCCGGCCCTCCCGCTCCCCGGGCCGCCGTCTGCGGCGGTTCGGAGCCGAGACCTTCGCCTCGCTGAAGGTCCGGAACTTCCGGCTGTTCTTCGCCGGGCAGGGCATCTCGCAGGTCGGCAACTGGATGACCCTGATCGCCCAGTCGCTGCTGGTGCTGTCGCTGACCGACTCGGGCATCGCCTTGGGACTCCTCGCGGTCGCCCAGTTCGGTCCCATCCTGGTGCTCGGCCCGTGGGCCGGGCTGGTCGCGGACCGGTCCGACAAGCGGCGGCTCCTGCTGATCGTCCAGTCGTTGGCGATGGTGCAGTCGTTCCTGTTGGCGGCGGTCGCGTTCACGGACTCGCCGGCCTGGACCGTCTATGCCGTCGCGCTCATCGGTGGCTTCACCGTCGCGTTCGACAACCCGGCCCGGCGCGCCTTCGTGGTCGAGATGGTGCCCGAGGCCGACGTGCCCAACGCCGTCAGCCTCAACAGCGCCCTCATGACGTCGTCGCGGGTGATCGGACCGGCGCTCGCGGGGCTGCTCATCACCACCGCGGGCTACGGCTGGGCGTTCCTGCTCGACGGCGTCTCCTACGTGGCGGTGCTGGTGTCGTTGTTCCTGATGCGCACCGAGGAGCTGCGGCCGAGCCCGCCGGCGGAGCGGGCCAAGGGCCAGATCCGCGAGGGGTTTCGCTACGTGCGTCGGACCGCCGACCTGTTCGTCCCGCTGGTGATGATGGGGGTGGTCGGCACCCTGGCGTTCAACTTCGGCACGGTCATGCCCCTGTTCGTCACCCGCGACCTGGACGGCTCCGACATGGTGTTCACCGTTCTGTTCTCGGTGGTCAGCGTCGGCTCGGTGCTCGGAGCGCTGGTCGCGGCCCGTCGTCGGGAGGTGACGGTGTGGAACGTGGGGATGTCGTCGCTCGGGTTCGGGGCGACGATGGCCGCTCTGGCGGTCGTGCCGAGCGTGGCGACCGCCATGCCCGTCGCCCTGGTGCTCGGCGTGTTCTCGATCACGTTCCTGACCATGTCGACCGCCATCGTCCAGATGCGCGCCGAGCCCGAGATGAGGGGTCGGGTGCTCGCGCTGCAGGCGATGCTGTTCCTGGGCAGCACTCCGATCGGCGGCCCGATCGTCGGCTGGGTCGCCCAGGTGTTCGGGGCGCGCTGGTCGATCGCGTTGGGAGCGGTCGCGTGCGTGGCTGCCGGCGGGTGGGGGATGGTGACGGTCGGTCGTGGCGATCACCGGGTCGGGAGCGATCCGGGCCGCGAGGTGCTCACGTCGTGAGCGTGGGAACGGTCGTGGCCCGCCGGTCGGCGTCGCACGCCGAGCGCACGTGGCAACCCCGCAGGTGGTCGTTGACCACGCCGACCGACTGCATCGCTGCGTAGGCGGTCGTGGGCCCGATGAAGCGGAACCCGAACCGCTTGAGCTCCTTGGCCAGCGCCGTCGACTGCTCTGTCCGGGCGGCGATCTCGCCCAGCTCGATCGGGACCGGCCGTCCCCGTCGGGTCGGCTCGAAGGACCAGATCAGCGCGGCGAGCGAGCCGTGGCGTGCCTGCACGTCGAGCACCGCGGAGGCGTTCGCCACCGCCGCCTCGATCTTGCCCCGGTGGCGGACGATGCCGGCGTCCGCCATCAGCCGCTCGATGTCGTCGGGCCCGAACGCGGCGACCGCGGCGGGGTCGAAGCCGGCGAACGCGGCGCGGAAGCTGTCCCGCTTGCGCAGGATCGTCAGCCACGAGAGCCCCGACTGGAACCCCTCCAGGCAGAGCTTCTCGTAGAGACGGACGTCGTCGGTGACCGGACGTCCCCACTCGAGGTCGTGGTAGGCGGCGTAGTCCTCGGTCGACGCGCCCCACCCGCACCGACGGCGGCCGTCGGCGCCTGTGATCAGTCCGGTCTCCACGGCGCTGGTCGCTCGTGTGTCAGGCCGGCGTGCCGGGAGCCGGGGGCGTGGTGCCGACAGTGGGGCCGGAACCCCACTCGCTGACCTTGGTGCTGTAGCCGGCCTGCTGGGGCATGGCGCCGGCGGCGGTCACGAACTCGAGCTGCTGGCGGGCGTAGTCGGTCAACGGGTTGACGGTGACGCCGGTTCCGTACGCGCAGATCTCACTCCACTGGCCGATCGCCCCCGAGTCGAAGCGCATCCCGATGATGGCGGTGCTGCCCAGCTTGCGGGCCTCCTCGACCATGCGGGCCATCGCCTCGCTGCGGCTCTGCGCGAGCAGCTTGGTGAACTCGGGGATCTCGCCGCCACCGATGGATCGGAACCCGGCGATGCAGCCGGCGCCGATGTTGCGGGCCCGGACGGTCAGGCCGAAGATCTCGCCCTGGACCGAGGTGATCTCGTAGCCGGGCAGGTCGAAGCCGGTGGTGATGAGCATGGGTCGCACGCTACGCGCTGTGTCGGTCCGGACGGCGCGGTCAGCCCACGACGGTCACTTGACCACCTGGCAGCCGAGCTGGCCGAGCGCGGGTCCGCTTCCGGTCCCGACCGCGACCACGCAGACCTGCACGGTGTCGGGTCCGACCGGGACGGTGGTGTGGAACCCGCGGCTCGGGCCGTACCCGACCGCAGCCGCCACATCGAGCCGTTCCTGATCGGCGGGCAACGACGCGATCGGTCGACCGTCGGCCAGGACGACGACGGTGAGGGGAGCGACGGTGTCGCCGTCGACGGTCCAGCCGGCCAGCTCGACCGCGGAGGGCGGGCCGGGCGACCCGTCCGGTTCGGTCGTGCGGGTGACGACGGCCATGTCGAGGTTGCCGAACGGGCCGTCCGGGCTGAGCAGGCCGGTGGGCGTCACCGGGACCCGGTGCCGGGCGCCCGCTCCGCCGAGCTCCCCGGGGGTGGGCCAGACGTTGAACGAGCAGGTTCCCATGGCCTCTCCACCCTTGGACTGCTGGACCATGACCGGTGCCCGAACCCACGGGGCCGGACAGCTCGCATGGCCGAAGCCCATCCAGTGGCCGACCTCGTGGTTGACCACGTAGTGGCGGTACGTCTCGACCCCGTAGGGCCAGCTCGGAGAGGCGCCCAGCCACCGGTCCTGGTTGATGATGACGTTGCGACCCTGCCGGCACGACCACATCGAGCTGCACGGCCGTCCGAAGCCGGGCACGGCGTCGGCCGCGGCCAACCAGACCGTGAAGTCCGACGGGCCGTCGGTGCGCACGAAGCGGATCGATCCCCCCAGCGACCAACCCCGTCTGTCGTCGAGGGTCGCCTGGACGTGTCGGGCGAACTCGCCGACATCCGCGGTGATCCGCCCCCGGGTCGCGATGTTGAACGTGTAGGTGCGGGCCGGCGCGCAGGCGGTGAGCCCCAGTCCCAGCACGGTCGACGTGGCCAGTGCGGCCAGAACAGCCTGCGTGCGACGTCGCATGATCCCCCCGATCCCCGACAGCGACCCAAGGGTATTGCGGAAGGTCGTCTCGGTGTCGATGCAGTGATGCGTCCGGGGTCAGGGCGTCAGGGCGTCGGGGTGAACGTGAGGTGCTCGGAGACGTCGCCCCAACGCTCGGGGATCATGGTCCGGTGGACGAAGCACCACTCGCCGTCGATGCGGCGGATCCGATCGTCGTAGCGGCCGACGACGACCGGCTGGAGCCCCAGACGGTCGGTTCCCTGCAGGACGGTGAACCGGGACCGGACCGCGATCTCGTCGGGGTCGCCGGGGACCTCATCGACGATGACGTTGGTGATCACGTGAGCGGTCAGCGGGGTTCCGTCGTCGTGGCGCCGTGTCGTCGACTCGTACAGCGAGCGGATCTGGTCGGCCCCCGTGGCTACGACCGTCCCGTCCTCGGTTGCCACCGAGGCGTGGGCCAGGAGGTCGCCGACCGCGGCGAAGTCACCGCGGTCCATCAGCTCGGCGTAGCGGGCGAGCAGCTCGGCTGCGGCCCATCGGTCATCGGCGGTGATCGACACAGCGGAACCTCCTGCGGGGGCATCGTCGCACGCCGGGATCGCGTTCGCTCGAGATCGCATTCGCTCGAGATCGCGTTCGGTCGAGATCGCGTTCGCTCGGGATCGGGCACCGCCAGTGGATCGGGGAACCGATCGGGTGCGCCCGTCGTCGGAGAGGCATGAGTTCGTCCCGGACCGCATCGTGGTTCACGCCCCGCCTGCGCTTGAGCGGCGTGATCGCGACCGGTCTGATCGCGGTCGGTCTGGTTGCTGTGGGGTGCGTCGATCGTGGGGAGTCGGTCGTTGCTGAGGGAGACGTGCGGGACCCGGATCCGCCGATCCTCGAGCTCACCCGATCCGGCGGGTGCGGTGACGTGTTCATGTGGGCGACCACCGCCGGAGGCGACGTCGCCGTCACGGTGTCCTGGAACCGACCGTTCGAACAGCAGCGTCGGGCGGCGGAGGTCCGATTCGCGGTTCCCGACGACGACATCGTCGTGCGCGTCGAACGGGGCCGCACGCTCGAGCGGAACATGTGCACCGACCTGATCGACGGAGAGTCAGAGCCGGAATGGGTCCGGACCGCCACCGCCGGGCGAGGCCACCTGGTGGTCGGCGAGTTCGACCCGGTCACCTGGCGAGCTCGGGCGACGCTGACGCTCGAAGGTGTGGAAGGGCCCGACGGTCTGAGGTTCGCCCCGGCGGAGCTCAGCACCGACCAGATCGGGTTCTTCTCCGGCTGACCGTGGTCACCGACTCCGGGCCGTACGCGGTGTTGCCCGCGCTGGGGCGCGGGTGGTGGGGTTCCTGGTTGTCCGGGGTGCTGTGGGGTGTGTGTCCCCTTGGGGTGGGGTCCCCGCGCGTC